>Ga0310695_10008637_pt1 | contig 15634 bp, 17 predicted proteins | sample RumenRJG_04DNA_FD_203882 | JGI IMG/M metagenome (GOLD analysis project Ga0310695, IMG submission 203882) | Bovine rumen microbial communities from Lethbridge, Alberta, Canada - RJG_04 (v2) (version 2) | ecosystem: Host-associated > Mammals > Digestive system > Stomach > Rumen | place: Canada...
CGCTCCGCCCATTCGGGGTGCTCGCGCAAAAAGAGAATCGTATAGTGTTGACTAAATGGCATCTGCGTCATTATTTTTGATGCAAAATTACAAAAAAAAATTTACATGAGCAAATTTATTGCGCGTAGGTTTATCGATTTAACAAAAATTAACAGAAAAATCTTGATTTTTCCGTCGCGTTAGGGATTGGAAGGGCTATGGTATTGTACCACAATGCGGAACTTGTGAACCCCTGCAAAGCCCGACCGGATTAGCTCTGGAGATGAGAGGATCTGCAGAACTATGCCGGGAACGCCCAAATGAAAACAGTCGGACAAAATACTACGATAGCAGTCATGCTGACGAACAGGATGCTCGTCATCCGGAAGAACTTGTGCCCCGTCGTGAAAAAAGGAGGGTTGCCCCTCCCAATTCCATTTCTTAGATTAAAAGTTATACTTATAGGCTTCAGCTCTCAAAGCTTCGAACTCAGCCAATGCTCTCGCATTCTTGCGCTCGTGTGCCATCTCGCGCTCCAATTGAGCGTAGAGCCATGCGCCACGGCCGTACATCAAATCCTTTTCAAGTTCCATTTGAGCTTCGAACTCTGCTCTGGAAATGGAGTAGCGGACCGTTTTTATTTCGCGCTTAGCTTCTTTCTGCGTAAGAGAAACTTGCTCTTGAACGCACTCGAAATCAAAACTGAGTTGTGTAACTTGTTTTTTCATAAAGCCATTCTTTTTAGAGGTGATTGCCACCCGCCATTGGAGGCGAGTGGCTTTCTACATTTATGCTTGACAAACTGCTTGCGGAACGTAAAAGTGGGTGATTGGGAAGAAGGTGTACTGTTCACCTGTTTCTTTGTTCTGACGACTTACCGGCTTGCCCCAAGCGGGGAAACGAGTGAGATTGTTATCGAATACTCTGTAGCCTTCACGTTCCCATTGCTCGCGGGTTTTCAAGATGGGGAGATTGTGCAGCTCTTTGTAATAGATGCAGAGGAGATTGTTAATGCGCTCTTCTGTGCCGTACTTCTCGCGGAGTTGCTTGCAGAGTGCCCGGAGCGACTGACGCTCTGTTAAGGGTTGTGCCACTGCATTGTTGTTCACTTCAACTGCCTGGTTGTTTTTCTTAGATACTTTCATAACTGTACTGTTTTTTGAATTGTTAGACATATTGTTTTGAGATTTGTTTCTTTTACAATGCTTTCAGAGTTGACGCCAGTACAGTTCGACATTCCGTGAACAGCAAGACTTCCGAAAAATTTACTACCTGTAAGGCTGGAGAAATTTTAAGCACCTGTGCGCCGGAACATGTTTAGCCTTGCCATACGGAAAGAACCAACTACCTTTGCATTGCTAAAAGGAACGACATAAATCTCCAAGGCAATATGTAATTCAAAAGCAGGACTTGAAAGCCAAGAAATGACCGGCACAAGTGAACGATGCAGCACAACCATTGAGCGGTAGCACCGAGTACTGCAAGCTCGTGAGACAGGCACAGTAAGCATGAGATCTTCCTCCTATTACGAGTAGCACAAGACCATTAAACCTGCGACGGGAACAAAGGCACAAGGGTACGATACTCACCCGTTCGCCGGAATAAGCCATACAGTAAGAACAAGAAACATCTTCCACAACTGCCACAACCAGTATTTACAAGGAAAAGCAGCAAGTAAAAATGTGGAAAATACCTCGATATTGTGGAAAACAGTAGAAAAGAAAGAACTGAAAAAAAATCAACGCAACACAGATGACCCCTATTTCGCCGCAACGGATTCAACAGTTTCAACAGAAAGATAAGTTGTTCATTTATAGGTATTTATATATTATACTATTTGATGAATAGATACTATAAATGTTGTAGAATGTTGAAAATGGTTCTTACGGGCTTGCTGCAGTTGTTGAAAGATGTTGAACGAGTGTTGAATGGTGTGGGCATGATAAAGTGCGCAAAATGAGCGTGTTGCAGTTGTTGAAAGCGTTGAACGGCATTTCACGACAAGTGAACCATTTCGCAAAGACATGAAAAATGCCGCCCTGTATGAGAGCGGCATCGTAGTGGAGAAGCGGATGTTATTCATCCTCGTTGGTGAGACCATAGACCACATCGAGGTTGACTCCGTACTGCTCGACGATCATGTCGTAATCGAAGCAATAGGCTTGATCGAGCACCGACTCCGTAGTGAAAAAATCGCAAAATATTACTTAAATCCTTGCACAAATCAGATTTTTTTCGTACCTTTGCAGCACTTTTACCAATTAACCTGCTTTCACAATGCTATCAATCAACATTAAGTCAGCAGTAAAGATTAAGACATTATTATGATATTATTATGTGATTATTATGATTATAGAAAGATTTTATACAGATTCTATTAAGTTAGTAATATGTTCGTAAGCGAATCACTCCGTAACCATAGCGTATCCTCAGCGTAACAAAAGAATAACAATTTAATCCCTCTGGGCTGGCTTAGAGGAGCTCTCAACCCTCGGGACGTAAAATAATCGCGATTATTTTGCGGGCCGAAGAGCGAGGGAATCCGAGAACTTACTACCAAAATGTAGTTTTGGTACATGTACGAGGATAGCCAGCGCGACATGGCAATTCTAAAACTCGAAGTACCTTTTGCCGAACTTCGCGGCACGCTCACCAGGGGAGGCGTCATTTCCCGCAAGAAAATGTTCCGTGACGCAAACGGACGAGTGATTTCTGAAGGGCAGCAGGAAGCTTATGCGGTCCGCCATCCGCGTGATTTCAAGCGCAATCCGCCTAAAGGAGCCGAACTCGCACATCACAACCGCTGGCGCGAAGCATGCCAACGCGCACATGCCGAGCTCAACGATCCTAACCGCCGCGAATACTGGCAAAAACGTTTCTATGCCCAAATCCCTGGAGGACGAGGCACAAAGGCTGACCCGCAAGCCCCTATCGACCGCACAACCCAAGCCTACAAGCGTTATGGCCGTTTCGATGCCTTTGTCCGTGCGATGATCTACCTTGACCTCAAACAATCCGAGCAATCCGAGCAAAATGACCCTCAAAATTAGCAAAAATTGGTACAAAATAACAACAATCGCAAGAAATCCTGCCAAAAACTTGTGTATGTCCCCAAAAAGCAGTAATTTTGCAAGCAAAATTTAAAATACACCAATATGAGAAAGTTATTTATTATTTTGTTTTTATGTGTCGGCATGAGTTGCTTCGCTCATGATTTTAAAACAGGAGGTTATTTTTCCATTCCTCAAGTTGGTATTCTTTATCCACACGATGGGTATTCAAATGGAGTAGATAGGACTATAGGTAGAATCACAGAAATCTACAAAATCGACGAAAACACCGTTAAGGTTGTTGTCAAGATGAGTGCTGCAAGTAGCAGTTATACTTATTATTGGTCGAAAAATGAAGTCATCCCTCTATATACATTACCAGAGGCATATGCATCAAGTAATAAAAATAGTTATTTTCTTTACCCACCTGTTTTGAATAGAGATAAGACTCCGTCATATTATATGAAAGTCATTGAGTTTAGAAACAACACTTTAACTATTGAGCATGGGAATAGCTTATAACGAAGCTAAGTTACTTTATATGTTTGCTAAAATTGCGTATAAGCTCGTTGTAAAGAAGTAAGAATGAACGATGGAGAAGTTATATATCATAGATTGCATTTCTGAATCCGATTTAGAGAATATCGGAAGTTATATATGGTGGAAATGGTCAAAGAATGACCAATTAGAATGGAAAGAGTATTATCGAAGTGCGAATAGTTCATATAAAGCAGCGATTGCACGCAAAGGAGATGCTCTAATTCAAATTGATACGTCCTCCTCAGAAGATGAAGATGAAATTAAAAGTATTCTTTCTTCCGTGACCTTATATGCACCAAAAGACGGACTATACGTTATTGATAATTTCTTCTCGCAGCGAGAGTATACTGAGGATTATTGGCATGATCATTCTCTTTACCGACCGAACGAACTATACGATAACTCTCTTCTTGAAAGATTTGATAGCATAGACGAATGGGAGAATCACTATTTTACAAATATTCAAGAGTATTCCTATGAAATAAAGGAAGATTTATTTGAGGGGAAGAAGTGTGTAAAATGGTTTGAGAGTAACTGTGAAAAGACACATTTTTACTTACAAGATTATTTCTATATTAGTCATAAGTGTGCTGATAGTGTTTATATAGAAGCAAATGAATTCGGATTTTTTATCAATTATTATTGGCCTAAGACAAAAAGAAGTAAAAGCGAATCTTCTTTAGGAGATTCTATTATTTTTAGCTTAGAAAATAAGGAACTTATCACCTTTATAGCTAAAGATAGCCCTATTAAAATAGGAAGTAGTCTATTTTACAGATTTCCGATTTCTCAAAGGGACTTAGCTAAGTTGTGCTCTTACAGCATTCAAGCAGTTAAAAAGACTTTTGCTAATGGTGACGAACCTGTGGTGTTTGCGTGTGATTTAGGACAAGTCAATCTTTTCCGAATATGGCTAAGGAAACACGTTCAGATATTAGAAAGTCTTGGCTATAAAGCCGAGACGGAAGTCGTTGAAGAAGCACCGATAGTAGAAGGTAAGTGTTTTGTCTATTTGATGCTTGACGAGGCAAATGGCTATTACAAGATAGGTATAAGCAACAAACCTAATTATAGAGAACGTACACTTCAGAGTGAGAAGCCGACCATTAAATTGATCTGCGCAAAGGAATATCCAAGTAGGCGAATTGCGGAAGCGATAGAAAGTGCGTTGCATAAAGCATATACGGCTGAGCACATGCGTGGTGAATGGTTCAATCTCACGGCAAAGGATGTACAGGATATCACGCAAACACTCGCATAAATCATTCATTTAGAGCGTCTCTCACAACGAGAGACGTTTTTTTGCATTTTTTTTGCTGATAAATTTGGAGGTTAGGTTGAAACCTCGTATCTTTGCCGCCGATTTTAAAAAAATATATTTATGGAGAAAGAAATTATTGTACACATTGTTGACAAAGATGGAATTCAAGAATCTTTTAATATTTGCGATAAAAGAGTTCATTTAAAGCCACAGCACAAACTTAAAGTCCATTACTATTTTGAGCACATATCATCGGAATATAAAGATATTTTATCTACTATGCAGCAGAAAAGTATTTGCGAAATGTTCACTACACATTCATATCTATATCGTGCTGATTTTAGCATCAATAACGAGGAGAGGCGCAGAACATGGACTAGTGTAGTTATGTTATGTCCGAAATGCGAACATAGATACATTTATAGGTATCTCAGCCATAAATATGATAAAAAGGACATGAATGTAGGAGAGATTATAACTTTCGAGCATAGTTTGACTACGACACCAATTGGCAGTGGCTTTTGGAGGCCATCCGATTATATCGGGAAATATATAATCAGATGCAAGTCTCCCCAAAAAACGAGGGCTCACGATGTGAGCGTCTTGTGGAACATAAAGAGTGAGAAACAAGTAAATTTCGAAGAAGGAACTTCATTTAAAATAGACAAAGTTATCAAAGTGCACGAAAAACCATATATCTACATGCATGAGATATAAATCTTCTTTGTCTTTGTTACGTTTATCAAACGCTTCTCTTTTGCGCGTGAACGAGTGATTGTTCTTTTCGATATCATTTCAGTTTAGGATTAATGGGTTTCAAGAAAGAGTTGGAACGCGTCCAACTCACATTAACGATTGTTATTGAGAAATATGATACCTTTGATAGAACTTCTCTGCGATCCGCTCTTGTTCACGGTCGGCATAGCGAAAACGGGCGAGGATGGTATTAATCACTTCATCCTCCAACTTGGTCACATTCTCATGCTCGCGTTTGTAGTAAAAAGTTGAGTTACTCCATCCTGTGCGTTGCATCACAGTCTGCTTGAAATTCTTGCGCTTCGGAGCCGGAAGCTGCAAGTAAAAATTGTTTAAATAATTCATAGTGGTTAGGTTTTTATGTGTTAAAACTAAAATTTTCAATCAAAAAGTACTAAAATTGCATAATTTATTTGCATATTCGCGAATTTATTAGTACTTTTGTGGTGCAAAATTAGTGCTTTTCTACGACATACACAATTTAGAATAGCACAAAATCGTATTATTATAGCATTTTAGTGAATATATTACGCAAATTCGCACTATAGTAATTTTTGAACACATAAATATATGTACAACGGACAAATCATCAAGCATTTATTGCTTAAACAGAACAAGTCGCAAACGGAACTATCTATGGCTGTAACAGGAAGGCCTAATAGCAGCCTGCATTATTTGGCTAAGAATCCGACAGCAAAGACATTGGAGAGAATAGCGGATTTCTTTGGAGTGACGATTGACTCCTTATTTGAACGCGCGCACCCGCCCGTAGATATGGAGTCAGAGAAGGATGCCGAGAATGGGTATCTGAAGAAACAGATCAAGTTGCAAGAAACTCAGATGAGCGCTTACATGATGTTGAACGAGACCAACGATTTTATGCTGGAACAATTGAAGCGTCGAGTAGCAGAACTGGAGAGTCGGCTGAAGTATTTACAGGCTCATCCGGAAGCAATCTCAGAGTTGCCACCGATGCCTGAGTTCAACATGATCGTGCCGATGGTGGAGAAACAACCAGAAGTGAAAGTATATACCAACATGACTCCGGAGGAGAAAAAACAGCAGCGGATCCGCAAGAAGTTAGCTAAGAATGCAGAGGCAGAAATCCGTAAAGAGACGCTTCCGGATTGACCAGTTTTGAGGTATTTTTCAAAAAAGCAATCCTAATTTAAAGTTTATGGTCAAAAAATTTGGTCATGTCAACAATTTGTAGTAATTTTGCACCTTGAAAGCGAGTTAAGACGTGTCAAAATCGTGTCAAGAACTCGCACAAAATCCTAATTTTGAACAAAATCATTGCTGATTTACAGCAAGTTACGAAAAATTAACTCAACTGTGGGTTTGTCTGGGTTCGAGTCCTGGTTGAGCAACAAAAAATGACTTCCCTTGTGGAGGTCATTTTTTGTTGTCTTAATCTATGGGCTCGCACCCACCTTTTGGTCGGAATTGCTTTTGTTCCTCGCTATAGACGTAACCGGCTTCGTGGAGAATGGCTTTGATCTTCTCCGGCTCGGTATTGAAGTTATAGCACAACGATTCGAGCGAGTCAAATTCTTCGTCCCTAAGCAACATATTGATGCTCGATACCAATATGGCAGGGTTCTGCGGTAGATAATCCATATTTATATTCTTGTCATGTGATACCCCATCCGTTTGAGTTGCACTGTTTACCTAATCTCCTCCAATGCACCGGTAACGGAGTCGATGATGAAACCGCGGACAGTGACATCTTTCGGAATGAGCGGATGGGTCTGAATGGTCTTGACGGTCTTGCGAACGGACGTCTCTGTGTCGCGGAATCCTTCGAGCCAATGATTGAGGTCAATGCCGCATTCGCGGATGATATTGAGCGTCTCATCTTTGATGCCACGCGCTTTCATAACGTGGTGAAAATGGCTGTAACTCATGTGACAAGCGCCACATTGCGAGTGCGCTACCACCATGATCTCTTCAACCCCTAATTCGTAGATCGCCACTATCAGACTGCGCATCGCCGAATCAAAAGGTGTGATGATCAGTCCGCCGGCGTTTTTGATGATCTTGGCATCGCCGTTCTTGAGTCCAAGTGCCGCAGGGAGCAGCTCTGTCAGACGCGTGTCCATGCACGTCAGAACGGCTAATTTCTTGTCGGGGTATTTGTCGGTCAAATATCGCTCATAACTTTTCTCCGCCACAAACTGACGGTTGTAATCAATAATTTGGTCTATCATAATAGTAAATATTAAATCCGTTCTTCTAACTTATATTGGGGTTTGTTGTTTCGAGCGCAAAGGTACAAAAAAAATCCCACATACGCAAGGATGAGTGGGATTTTTTTGCTATTTAACGCAAGCGAGCCAGCATTTTGATGCCATAAACAGGCCAGTACGGGACTTTCTCGATGCCGGTTCGAACACGCGGAATGTCGAGCAGCAGGAAAGCAAAGGTCATGAAACCCGACACCCAGATGATTTGCCCGAAGATCTGCTTCAATGTCACTCCCATGACGCTCTCGCTTAAAGTTGAAAGTTCTCTGCCCAAGGGCACGATCTGAAGGTATGGAGAGTTGAAAGTTGAAAGATTCACTCCGTTCGTCAACGTCAAATAATCGCCGTAACGCGCCATGTTATCCGCCATGAAATGCTTGAAAAGGGTGGTGTAAAGCCCGTAACTCGATGCGCCGGCGAGGTACATATGGATGACATTGAAGATGAAAAGCGCCATGAAGAAATGCTGCAAGTCATGCACGGACTCGTGCAGCGACCACATGAGCGAGACCGCTAAAATAGCGTACGCGCAACCACGGAACGCCAAGCCCAAACGGTATTGCTCAATCGGCACATTGACATCCAAGTAAAAGTACATCCACATCGAATAGACCAGGATGCACCCGAAGCCGATGGCAAACAACTTCCACACTTTCCAACTGGCATGTCCAAGCCAGTAAAGCGTGATTAGCACACCCACATACACACCCGGCAACGACCAGAGACAGAGAGCCCCTTTGGTATGTTCTTCAAAGCCCCGCACTTCGGTCCAATAAATCTCCTCCAGCGTGTGCTCGGCGCCCAAAAGCAGCTCTGCAACCGCGGTCACAAAGAGAATCGCCAATACGTTTTTGTACTTGAAGATTTCCAGCGAGATATAAGGCTGCTCGACTGTCTTGAGGCGGTACATAATGAAAGCTAAGAGCAGTAAGCTAAGCGCCAATACCCAACGCAAAGTGGGCGAGAAGAACCACATGAGACGGTCGCCATAGACGAGAATATAACTAATCATGAGCATCAGCAGGCTAATCAGCAGTCCTGTAGAGATGTCGATGCCCTTGAGCGGCATTCGTTGCGGCATCGGACACCATGGTTGGCAAAGAAGCAGTTGAACGAGTACCACAAACGCCATCGTCCCGATGGTCAGCACGTGCATCATCTGCCAACTCAGATGGAAAGCAACCACCGCCGCCAGCCACGCGCTGCCGGTGATAGCGGTCAGCAGGATAATATGCAAAATCGGGAAGAAGATACCGAAATCGCGTTCGGGCGTCATCCATAACTGGATATTCGACATGCACTCAAACGTGCCTTGTATCTTCGCCACGCCCGCGAGAAAACAAACCGGCAGCAGAATAGCCATGTTGGTTGTCCGCATCGTAATAAAATTGCACACCGCAATCACGACCGCCGATGTGATAAGCAGCTGTTGGTTGGTGAAGCGGAACTTCATCCGGAACAGCATCGGAAACCACACCGCCATGCCTGCCAAACCGGCATAAAGGAGCATCAGCAGCTCTTCCAACTGCAAGGCCGTCGTCCCGCGTACCGCTTCCATCGCACCGAGATAAACCCCGCATGAAAACTGTATGCAGATCACTTGCGCTATATATATCCACGGCTGGATGCGTTTGGGCACCCACTCGCGGAACATGGGCATAAGGAACGGCATTGCCGTTCTATTTACCATTTGGTCATTTACCATTTTTTCATTTATTTAAATATTTGACCATTTAGTACTTCACCTCACACTCCACGGAATAGCCGGCTTTGAGTTTTTGCAAATCCTCCGCGCTATTCTCATCCAAGGCGATGCGGATGGTGAGGCGTTGCTCGACCTTGACGAAGTTGCCCGTCGCATTGTCAATGGGAATAAGCGAGAACGCGCTGCCTGTCGCATCAGAGAGGCTGAGGACACGGCCTTTGTATGCGATGTCAGGAACGGCATCCACATGGATAGAGACCTCGGAACCTTCATGGATATGCGGCAGTTGGGTCTCGCGGTAGTTGGCTTCCACCCATTTCTGGTTCTCATCCACGATACTGACAAGCGTCTGGCCGGGGTTGACCAGTTCGCCGATATTGATGTCGCGCGAGCCCACGAAACCCGAGTGCGTGGCGATGATGTAACAATAGGAGAGATTGAGTTCGGCTAACTCGACCGCTGCCTCAGCCAGTTTGACAGCCGCTTCCACCGCCGAGCGGTTATGGCTCGTCTCATCCGCCATGCTGCGTTGCATGTCGATGGTGTGACAGATCTGCTCGTAACGCGCTTGTGCGGCAAGATAAGCCGAGTGCGTCTGGTCGGCTATCTGTTGCGCGATAGAACCTGTGCGAAGCAACTGCTCGCAGCGTTTGTCCTCGCGAGCGAGATTGTCCAAATTGGCTTTCGCCTCGGCTTTGGAGGCTTCGGTAGCGGAGATGTTCGATGATGCCGTACGAACCGATGAACCGGCTTGTTTACTTTGCTGCTGCGCACGAGCGAGATCGCTCTTGGCTTGCGCCAGACGCAGACGAAACTCGCTGTCTTCGATGATGACCAGCGTGTCGCCTTCGCGCACATGTTGGTACGCCTCGAAACGAATCTCCTTAATAAAACCCTGCACGCGCGTGTTCTGCGGCGCGATGTATTGGCACACGCGGGCATTGTCCGTGTACTCGATGTGCCCGAAATGAGTGAACTGCAGCACAACGTACGTTATGCCTGCAAGAAGAAGCAACACGATAAGCGTGTTGTACAAATACGTGAAAATCTGGGATTTAGTCATTAGTGTAACCCGATATATTGTTAATACTCTTTGGAATATTCTCGGGTTGCCCCTTGCCTTTACCAAGGCCAAATGATGTACGATTTAACGATGTACGATGTACGATTTGTTGTCAAAATCGGGTGCAAAGGTACAAAAAAAATCCCACATGTGCAAGTTTTTGTGGGATTTTTTTGATTAGAAGGGATGATTTTATTATTCTATCTTCTTTATTATTTTCGCAGGATTGCCGGCTACGACCACATCGTCAGGGATGTCATGAGTGACGACCGAACCGGCTCCAACAATTACGCGGTTTCCTATAGTAACACCCGGACAAACGATTACTCCGCCGCCGAGCCAGCAGTCATCGCCGATACGGATCGTTTTGCCTGTCTCTATCGTCTGTCGGCGCTCCAAGTAGTCATGCGGATGGTCCGGCGTCAGCAGTTGGCAGTTGGGCCCGATGAGCGTGTGGGCACCGATAGTGATACCTCCGCCGTCCAAGAAGACACCGTTGAAATTGACCATCGACCCTTCGCCGATGGAGATACGGTTGCCGTGGTCGCAATGGAAAGGCGGACAGATGATCACCGAAGGGTGTGCATCGGGGATGAGCGCGTGGATGCAGCGGTGCAGTTCGTCCATGTCCCATGCGCCGCACTGGTTGAGGTCCCGCATGGCGTAATACGCCCGCAGGATATTCGCCTGAACCTCCTTGTCCGTATAGTCATACGGCAGGTTATGAAGCATTTTTTCGTATTCGGTCATTTGTTCGTATTTTATGTTACCAAATTACGCAGAGCAGGGTGCGCCAGAGGGTGCTATACCATTTGCGACCGAACAGCTGCTGGAAATCAATAAAGGCGATGATATTGATAAGAAAACCGGGATAAGCATAGGGGTGGAATTCGAAAGAAGGAACGAACCATCCTGCCACTAACACCCACAGTACATTGATCATCTGCAGTTGGGCAATAATAAAGATGAGTGCTGTAAATATCTCTGCGAAATTATAGTTTACTTTGTTGTCTCCGGTGGCATCATCTACGAAGGGATTTCCTTCGCGTGGCGACTTGCGGAAGAGCAGCCATGTCAAGAAGATAAACATAATGGATTTGATGAGCAGCCCCAATGCCAAATGCTCGTCGAGCCACTCGTAATATGTGTCTAAGGCATGCGCCACTTTATGCACGGCGTTGTTATAGGCTTCCGTTTCTTCAGGGGATAAATCCCGCGTATAGTTCTCATCCGCCAACTGCTGACTCAGACTTGTCTCAAGCGAGACAAGCGGTTTCTTCTCTGCCGGCACGATATAGAGGGCTATAGCCAATAAGAGGCTGGTGCCGATGAGCAGTTGGAAGGGGCGCAAGAACCTCCTGCGCTTGCCGTTGAGGAAGTCTGCTATCACATAGCCGGGTCGCCAGATGAGATGCCATAGCGTGCGCCAGTACTCCTTTTCTCCTAATTCCGCAAGCATGATACGGACGGCGGTCAGCATGGTTATTCGTTCGGGTTGCTGCGACTTTTCCTGTTCTTCGGAAGCGTCCGCATCGTAGTTCTTCTGCTTGCGGTGCAGTTCCTCGTATTGGTCGTGGGTATAGGTACGCGCCTGCTGCGCCTTTTGTCGCACCCGTTGCCACCATTGGGCGATCTTGGAGGGTGCTTTCTTATTTTTGTTGTTTGTGGTCATTTATTTATTGTTGGCTATATTTGATTTTGACAGTCTCATAGGAGTTGCGGGTGAGGGCGTGAGAGGAAGGAATGATTTTTGTTACTCAATCATCTTAATCACTTTCGCCGGAACACCGCCAACGATGGCATTGGCAGGGACATCTTTTGTCACCACGGCTCCTGCTGCACGCATGGCAGCTAATACTTGCTCTTTAATAATTGTATTCGGATTAATTGTTATTTTGCTAATTCGGCTACGATGTTGGCTTCAAAGTCCTTCGGTTCGGCTACCGGTGCAAAACGCTGAATAGTTTGACCGTCCTTGGAAATGAGGAATTTAGTAAAGTTCCAGAGGATATCGCTGTCTTTCTCTATGCTCTTGCTGATGCGCTTGAGCATCGCGTGCGTGGCTTTGGCTTTCAAACCTTTATTGTTTTTGTAAGTTTAATCATCAAAGAATCCTAATTGTGAGATAGCTGTTAACATCCGATTGACGTAAGCGCTATCAGGTGCGGACCAATGGAAACCGAGACGGAGCAGGATAGCGGATGTGTAGCGGTTGTTACGCTCGATAGTCACCGCTTTCTGTCCGTGCGTCATATCCTGATATGCCAGGAGGGCGGACATGAGGCTCGCTTTCTTCGGGTCTTTGCTCGCCTCAAGGATGGCCTGCTGGAACGCGTCTTCCTCCACGTAACGGATGGACTTGCCGATCTTCTCAAAGCCCGCGAGGATATCGCCCAAGAGGTCGGTATGGTTGTTGAAGGGCTGGAAGACGTTACATTCTTTCGGTGTGGAGGCGAGCAGCACGACAGCCTTTGCGGTCTCGTTCACCGGTGAGAACTCCGCCGGTGAGTCGTATTCGTCTATCGGACAGCAGCCGAGCGTGGAGAATACTTTAAGTCGTCCCATGTAACTATTCGACTGGAAGTTCGCCTGGAACTCTCCGTCATAGCTACGCGCCGCGAGGTTACCGACACGCATAATCTTGGCATTCAGTCCATGACGTGCCACCGCTTCGAGAATGACGCGTTCCGCCAAGAACTTCGACCGCATGTATCGGTTATCAAGGAACTGACCGAAGTACAATACACGTTCTGACAGCTCGGGCACGACCTTTCCGTCACCACGTTCCACCCATATCTCTCCGACCGAAGTTGTGGATATATGTACGAGTCGTGCTCCGGTCTTCAGACAGAACTCTACGCACCGCTCTGCACCGCCAATGTTGACTTGCTCAATATCATCGGTCTTGGAGAAGTGCTTGACGTTCGCCGCACAGTTAAAGACGGTGTTGATATTTTCCATTTGGTCATTTACCATTTGGTCATTTATTGTGTCATTGAGACATTTGGCTATGTCCCCAGTCACATCGCCGTTGACGACGAAGAGGCGGGTGCCGAAGAGTTCATCAAAACGGCGGTTGAAATAGTAGAAGAGCAAGTTACGCAGACGTCGTTGCGCATCATGTTGATCTTTTCCGCGTACAAGACAAGTAATGGTCTTTGCGTCGGAATCAATCAGTTCGCGCAGGACGTGGATACCCAAATAACCGGTAGCGCCCGTCAAGAGGACGTTGCCTAATTCCTGACGTTCTCCGCGAAGGAAGGTTTCCAGATTGTTGCGTTGGAGAATGGCATCGATGCCGGAGTAGTCAAACGCTGCCTCTTCGGTTTCGTCTGCACTGTTATCAGACGTCGAGAGGTCGCCCGAGAGGAACTGAGACAGGAGACGCGGCGTAGGATGGGTGAAGATATCACCGTAAGCGACATGCTTTCCGGCTTTGTCCGCTTCGATGATAACACGCGTAACCATGAGCGACGTACCGCCCAGTTCGAAGAAGTTATCCGTAGCTCCTATTTTATCCTGATTAAGGATCGCTGCGAAGATATCACAGAAGAGTTTTTCGTTGTCATTGGTCGGCGCTACGTAGTCGCGATCGGTGTCGGTGAGTTGCGGAACTGGCAACGCGCGTTTGTTCACTTTCTGGTTCTGGTTAAGCGGAATAACATCAATCTGCATAGTCGATGCCGGCACCATGTACGGCGGCTTGCGATCACGGATAAAGGCATTGAGTGCCTGAATATCAATCTTGGTATCGCTGACGATATAGGCGGCTATGAATTTGCCTCCGTTCGGATAGTCAAAAGCCTGCACCGTAGCATCCTTGATACCGGGATACTCGCGAATGACCGCTTCTACTTCTTTGAGTTCAATACGGAAACCGCGGATCTTCACCTGACCGTCCTGCCTTCCGACAAACTGAATGTTTCCGTCCTCCAGATAGCGCACGACGTCGCCTGTTCTGTAGCAGCGAAGACCATTCCAGTCGATATACGTTTCAGCCGTTTTGTCAGGACGGTTGAGGTAGCCACGGCTGACCTGCGGACCGGAGACAAGTAGCTCGCCTGTAGCACCTACAGGCACACGGTGCAGGTCCTTATCAACGATGAAGAGCCGGAAGTTATCCAGGGGTTTGCCGATAGGGATATTCTTCTCCTGCTCGTGTATCGGATAGGTCGTGGTGAAGATGGTACACTCGGTCGGACCGTACGCGTTATGAAGCAGGTAGTTAGCCGGCGGCGCGATAGTCGCGAGTTTTTCTCCTCCTACAGATAAGTGTTTCAAAGAGTGGTTGTCGCAGTTCTGCGCAAACTGATAACCCACCTGGGTCGTCATGAACGAATGGGTGATTCCTTCGGCTTCAAAGTAATGATTTAAATCAGGCAAGTTTAAGCGTATATCCTCACCGATGATATAGACTGCGGCTCCGCATGTGAGCGCCGGGTACATATCCATCATATTTGCATCAAAGCCGTACGAAGCGTATGCCGCCACTTTGTCTCCGGCATGCAGGTCGTAGTAACGGTGGTACCAATGACAGAACGCCACGAGGTTGCGGTGCTCGAGTTGGCAGCCTTTGGGCACGCCGGTAGAGCCGGAGGTGTAGAGGAGGATGAATAAGTCCGAAGGGGTTATTAGACCGCTATCGCTCAAAGTAGAAAGACCGCTATTGCTCAAAGTAGAAAGCTCTTTCGTCAGCAGAACCGGACCTTCGTATTCGTTCACGATGGAACGGAGGTCGGGATCGGCAATGAGGAGGGACGCGGACGCATCCTTCATCATAAAGTTCAGTCGCTCTGCCGGATAAGACGGGTCAAGCGGCTGGTACGCACAACCGGCTTTGAGTGCCGCCAAGGAAGCGACTACCATCCATTCGGAACGGTTGATGAGGATGGAAACGACTTGTTCCGATTTACCATTTGGACATGTACCATGTACCATTTCGTAGATCCGTGCAGCGATGGTGTCCGTGCGTTCATCCACCTCTTTGTAGGTCAAACGGACGTCGTGATAAACGACCGCGAGGTTATCGGGCGT
>Ga0310695_10008639_pt1 | contig 15632 bp, 13 predicted proteins | sample RumenRJG_04DNA_FD_203882 | JGI IMG/M metagenome (GOLD analysis project Ga0310695, IMG submission 203882) | Bovine rumen microbial communities from Lethbridge, Alberta, Canada - RJG_04 (v2) (version 2) | ecosystem: Host-associated > Mammals > Digestive system > Stomach > Rumen | place: Canada...
AATCTTTCGTTCAACTGCTTTAACTTTCAATGCCATAATTCAAAACTCAATTTTAATGGTTAATAGATACTTGTTAATTATTTTTACTTGTCGCTGATTAGACTCTGTTTTGCGATTTCCCTAGGTAACACGTGCCCGCGCGCTTGGCAATTTTTGTCGCCCAGTTAGGCCGCAAATTTCGTCTTTTTTCATTGACACTGCAAAGGTACGAAATTTTCAGATGCAAAACAATAGTTGCCGGCAATTATTTTCGATTTATTTCAAATGTTAAAATGACGAACGAAGCAAGAGCAGAGCCAAACTTGTTTGAGCTATGCCTTGCAAGGAGGAATTCGACGAAGTCAAATGATGGAGCAGCGAAAGCAAAATCCAAGCTTGCTTGAGTTCTGCCGAGTCGCGACAGAATTCGACGAAGTCAAATGAGGATGGGGGACATTGGGACAAGGGGACAAAGGGACATTTGTGTTATTTTCACTTAGACAAAACTGCCTATTAAAATTATTATATATTTATTAATATATATATTAATAAATATATAATAATTCATACAAGACCATTTGCCAATCTACTACGCACACGCCTGACCATGCAATAACCCTTTGTCCCTTTGTCCCCTTGTCCCTTTGTCCCACATACTGGCGCTGGTGCATTATTAATTTTTGTGATTTTCTTGGTAAAGTTGCTGTATTCTCAGTTTTTCTTTGTATTTTTGCATGCTGAAGATGATAAAACAGTATATTGCCAATGACTAATAGATTTACGGCATCCGAAGCCGATAAGCAATTATCAGAAGAGGATATCAAGCTGAGGTATATTACTCCAGCTATTATCGACAAGTGTTGGTCTGTAGAGGATATTACGATGGAGACCAAGGTGAAGCTGACTGATGGTAAGATTAACCTGAGGGGCAACCTGGTGGCTCGTGGCAAAGCGAAGTACGCTGACTATATGCTCTATTACAACAAGGCCAATCCCATTGCGATTGTCGAAGCTAAGGATGCCAATCATTCTGTCAGTCATGGCATGAAGCAGGCCAAGGAATATGCTGAGATGATGGATATCCCCTTTGCTTATAGTTCCAACGGCATGGGCTTTCAGGAATACGACTTCCTCACAGGCCATGAGCGCAGTTTCGCGATGGACGAGTTCCCCTCGAAAGACCAAGCCCATGCTCGTGCAGCACTGCCAACCCATCCGCGACTGGTGGACGAACCGCGTGGAGATCATCGACAGCGAGACGGGCGACGAGAAGTCACGTTGCTTCACGGCCCAGCAGCTGTTGGACCTTGGCTGCAACCTCGACCAGTGTAAGTTCCCCAAGGAAGAGGAAGAAGTGCTACGTCCAGACGAACTGCTGAAGCAATACCACGCACAGCGCACCGCCCTCGATGCGAAGATCGACCAGACGCTTTCGGAGATACAGAAAATATTGGGGGTAACCATCGATTAAGATTATGGCAGAGAAAGAGAATAAGATTATACTTTATAAGGACATCGAAGGCAGGGTAACCATGAATGTGGTCTTTGCCGAAGAAGATGTTTGGCTGACACAGGCGCAGTTAGTGGAACTATACCAGTCGAGTAAATCGAATGTCAGTGAGCACTTGACTAACATCTTTGCGGATAACGAGTTAGAGAAGGATTTAGTTGTTCGGAAATTCCGAACAACTGCATCCGACGGTAAAAAATACACTGTATTACATTACAACCTCGATGTTATAATTGCCCTGGGCTATCGTGTTCAGTCGCCCATAGCAGTTCGCTTCCGCCGCTGGGCCACACAACGCTTGCACGAGTATATCCAGAAGGGTTTCACGATGGATGATGAACGTCTGAAGCAAGGCGGCAATCGCTATTTCAAGGAGTTGCTTCAACGTATCCGTGACATCCGTAGCAGCGAGCGCAATTTCTATCAGCAAGTAACAGATATCTATGCCACCTCAACTGACTACGACCCACGTTCGAAGATGACCAAACAATTCTTCGCCACCGTGCAGAATAAGATGCATTATGCCGTTCACGAGCATACGGCAGCCGAACTGATATATGAGCGTGTAGATAATGAAAAGCCTTTTGTTGGCATGACCAATTTCAAGGGCAACTACGTGACACGCGACGATGTGAAGATTGCCAAGAATTACCTCACTGAACTGGAGTTGCAGCGTCTGAATCTGCTCACTTCTCAGTTCCTCGATTATGCCGAGTTCCAGGCTTTGGAGCAGAACCCCATGACGATGGCCGACTGGATAGCGGCCCTCGACGATCAGATATTGCGTTTGCGCAAAAACATCCTCGAAGGTACTGGCACCATCTCTCATCAGGAGGCCATCGAGAAAGCTGAGCGCGAGTTTGAAATCTATCGCGAGCGTGAAATGCGACTTCTGGAGAGTGATTTCGATAAAGCCGTGAAGAGGCTATTGGATAAGAACAATGATTCAGAGAAGGAGGACGAAGCATGAACGCACAACAGTTACGCAACTCCATACTCCAAGAAGCCATCGAAGGTCGCCTCGTACCCCAAGACCCCAACGACGAGCCTGCCAGCGTATTGCTGGAGCGCATCCGTGAAGAAAAGATACGGCTTGTAAAAGAAGACAAGCTCAAAAAGAAAGACCTCGAAGAGAAACCCATCTCCGAGGACGAAAAGCCATTCGACATTCCTAAAGGTTGGGTTTGGGTAAGATGGGGGGAATTAGGTGAATATAAAAAGGGACCATTCGGAAGTAGTCTAACTAAATCTATGTTCGTTCCTAAGTCTGATAATGCAATCAAGGTATACGAACAAAAAAATGCAATCCAGAAAAATTACTCTTTAGGTGATTATTATATCTCAAAAGAGAAATATGAAACTATGACTGGTTTCACCGTTCACTTTGGTGATATTATTGTAAGTTGTGCAGGCACTATAGGCGAAACGTACCTATTACCATCAGATGCGCCTGTAGGAATTATAAATCAGGCTTTAATGAGAGCCAGACTTTACCTTGAATCAATAATACCTTACTGGTTGCTGAATTTTCAATATATCCTTTTAATTGAAAATAAATTGAAAGGTTCAGGTTCTGCCATTAAAAATATTCCTCCATTTGAAGTCCTAAAGGCAATGCCTGTTCCTCTTCCTCCTCTCGAAGAGCAGAAACGCATTGTGACGAAGATAGAAGAACTGTTGCCAAAGGTGGAGGAATATGGCAAGGCACAAGAAGCTCTTGACAAACTAAACAAAGAACTGCCAGAACGCTTAAAGAAAAGCATTCTGCAAGAAGCCATTTCTGGTCGCCTCGTCCCTCAAGACCCCAACGACGAGCCAGCATCCGTCCTTCTCGACAAAATCCGCAAGGAGAAAGCTCAACTCGTAAAAGAAGGCAAGCTCAAAAAGAAAGACCTCATCGAAACACCCATCACTGATGACGAAAAACCTTTCGACATTCCCCAAACCTGGGAGTGGGTGAGATTGGGGGCAGTTATTTCATTATTGTCAGGACGAGATTTGCCGCCCCAAGATTATAATGATTCGAATAATGGAATCCCATATATTACTGGAGCTAGTAACTTTAAAGATGGGCAATTACTTATTAACAGGTGGACAAATAAACCAATAACTGTATCTAAAATGGGTGATCTTCTTATTACTTGTAAAGGTACAATTGGAACTATGGCCTATAATGATGTTGGTGAGATTCATATCGCTAGACAGGTTATGGCTATAAACTCAATTTATTTAAATTTGGATTACATCAAGTATTTCTTGATGAGACAAGTTTTTGAATTGGATAAGAAAGCAAAAAGCATTATACCAGGTATCTCAAGAGAGGATGTATTAGATTCGTTATTTCCTCTTCCTCCTCTCGCAGAGCAGAAGCGCATAGTGGCAAAGATAGAGCAATTATTCGGCGAGATCGACGAACTAAAGAAGTAGAGCAATGAACAGACTTGTACTCATAGGAAACGGATTCGACTTGGCACATGGCTTAAAGACTAAGTACGAAGACTTTATGTATTGGTACTGGAGAGGCATAGTTGCATATTTGGTACTTCAATCCAAGGATGTCTATGAAGATACTTTATGTAAAGTCACCAATCGTAAATTGGATTATTGGAATTTGAAAGAATTATATCATGCAGAAAACGAGGAATTATATAGTTTCCTTGTTAATAATGATGGAGCCATCGATATCTATTATAGTCCAATGCTTGAAAAAATTAATAAGAGTATACAGGACAAGGGTTGGGTAGATATTGAAAATGAATATTATGAGTTATTAAAAAATTATGTGTTGAATAATGAATCATTAACTCAAACAGAAACTCTTAGCACCCAACTCCATTATCTGCAGGAGAAACTAGTAGAATATCTGAAAAGCATAGAAATATCAGAAAAAATATTGCGAACTGATATTCGTCCCCAAATATACGCACCATTTAAGATTCACGATATTTCTATAGAAAGCCAACAGGCTTTGATTAATCATGTTAAATCAGATATGGAGGCGGATAAAGGAAGTATTGATGCTAAGCATTCTCTATATGGAAATAGTTATTCATCTGGACGTATCAAAAGCTATAAAGAAAAGTTCTTAGGAAATATTGTGCTTAACGATGAGATACCCATAGAGCTTTTATTACCTAGCAATATCATGCTATTAAACTTCAACTATACTCATACTGCAGACCTATATTGTAAAAAGGGTTATATCTTTACTGTCAACCAGATACATGGTGATTTAAATAATCCCAAAAGCGTAATCTTTGGATATGGAGATGAACTTGATGATGACTACAAGACTATTGTTAATAAGAACGAAAACAAGTTCTTAGGAAATATAAAGTCTATAAAGTACCTGGAGTCAGACAACTATCGTAGGTTATTATCATTTATTGAGTCAGAGCCATATCAGGTGTTTATTATGGGTCACTCGTGTGGTAATTCTGATCGTACTCTCCTAAACACTCTTTTTGAGCATAAGAATTGTGTTTCAATTAAACCATATTATTATAAATGGGGAGAGGGTGAAAAGGACGATAATTATATAGAATTGGTGCAGAACATTAGCAGAAACTTCACTGATATGAAGCTAATGAGGGATAGAGTAGTCAATAAGACATATTGTGAACCACTTATAAAATAACAAAGATATGAAAGAAAAATTTACTTGGATTCCCTTTTATATGGAGTTTGCAAAGAAGCTCTTGAAGTATAGAGAAAATAGAACTCCGTTGGTAAATTGGATATATGACAGCATTGATGGTAGTCTTATCAAACACTTCAAAGATGGTTCTGATGGTAGGCGCGTACCAGATACAGATCCTTTTACTGTTATGGCTATTATCAATAGAGGTATAACATGGGATAAGAAGATAGCTCTTTGTAAGCAGTTTAAGGAATTCCTAAACATCTTAAATCCTGTTCCTCAAGATTTCTTAGGAGTGCCAGAAATGAATAGCCAAAGGTCGAACTTCATGGGATTTGAAGAAAACAGAAAAGAAGGTGATATTGAGAGGCTTTGGGATTTGTTTGAGGCTGCCGTTGAGGATATGAATATTAAACCTGAATATGATGCTCTCAATGGACAATTTCTATTGAAATACAATATAACAATGGGGTTGTTCTGGATTCGACCAGATAAGTATCTGGCGTTAGATGGCAACAACAGAGAAAAACTGGAAGCTTTCGGCATTGCATCATTCAAGGGTGGTAAATTTGTCACTTATGACGAGTATGAGAATATATTAAAGCAAGTTGATGCCAAGATGAAGTCTGGTGAAATAGACTGTAGTAGCTATGCCGAATTCTCGCAGATGACTTATAAACAAAATGGTGGCGCAAGTCAAAGAGACTTGCCCAGACAAGACTCTGTAAACTACTGGATGTATGCTCCTGGCGAGAATGCTTCTAAGTGGCAGGAATGTCAGGATAAGGGCATCATGTGTATTGGTTGGGATGATTTAGGTGACTTATCCAAATATGGTAGCCGCGAAGATGTTAGAATAGATATAAAGAAGTATTATCCTTCTGATGGAAGTGCTAAGAATGATTCGTTGGCTGTCTGGCAATTCTCTCATGAAATAAAGGAAGGCGACATCGTCTTTGCCAAGAAGGGACTGACAAAAATAGTAGGTAGAGGTGTGGTAACGTCTGACTATGTCTTTGATGCAGAGCGAAATGATTTCAAACATATAAGAAAGGTAAAATGGACTCATGTGGGAGAATGGGTAACTACAGATAAGAGTGCCATGAAGACCTTGACTAATGTAACAAAGTATAAGGAATATGTTGAAGGACTCAATAATTTGATTGAGGGAAAGGAGACTTCTAAGCCAACTTCAACAGACGGAAAGCAATATTGGTGGCTGACTGGTAGCCCTAAATATTGGAGTCCTTCTATGGATTGGGAAGTAGGTGATGATATAGATTATACACTTTATAATGAGAAAGGAAACAAAAGGCGAGTCTTCAAACATTTCATGGAAGCTAAGCCTGGCGATTTTGTCATAGCTTATGAATCCACTCCTGTACTTCAAATTGTTGCTATTGGACGTGTGGTTTCAGAAACAGATGGAGAAGTACTGTATATCCGAAAGATAGAAGATCTACAATCGCCTGTTCCTTATGCGGAGATTCTTAATAATCCTATTCTCAAAAAATCAGAGCCTGTAATGAATCGTTGTCAGGGTAGCCTATTCATGCTTACTCAAGATGAATATGATGAAATAATACGTCTTATCCGCAAAGAAAATCCAGAGCCGGTTGTAGAGGAAGAAGAGCAAACGGAAGAATACGCACCTTACTGGGACGAAGACTTCTTAAGGGAGGTCTATATGAAAAAGAAAGACTTCGAGCAGTTGAAAGGTCTATTGTTAAGGAAGAAGAACTTGATACTGCAAGGTGCTCCTGGTGTTGGTAAGACATTCGCAGCTAAAAGACTCGCCTATGCCATCATGGGAGAGAAGAACAAGGACCGAGTAAAGATGGTTCAGTTCCATCAGAACTATAGCTATGAGGACTTTGTGTTGGGATATAAGCCTAATGAGAATGGTGGATTTGAGTTGAAGGAAGGTATCTTCTATCAATTCTGCAAAAAGGCTGCAGCAGACAAGTATCACGACTATTTCTTCATCATAGATGAGATAAATCGCGGTAACCTGAGTAAGATATTTGGCGAACTGTTGATGATGATAGAGAAAGACTATCGAGATACTTCGATACAGATGTCTTACGCTGACAGAAGATTTGCAGTTCCATCAAATGTCTATCTGATTGGTATGATGAATACTGCTGACCGTTCACTTGCCATGATTGACTATGCGTTGCGCAGACGTTTTAGTTTCTATGAGATGAAGCCTGCCTTCGAGTATTCTGTTTTCAATTATTATATTAAGAAAAAGAATGACCAGCATCTTGAGAATCTTGTAAAAGCCTTGATAGAACTGAATAAGGTGATTGCGGATGATGATTCTCTTGGAACAGGTTTCTGTATTGGTCATAGTTATCTTTGTGATTTAGAAGACGATTATGACTTAGAGAGCATTGTTGAGTATGACATTATACCTATGCTTAGGGAGTATTGGTTTGACAATGATGAGCGCTTTAACAACGAAGCTCAGAAACTGAGGAACGCTATCAAATGACAGAAGACAAAGGAATACTGATACGCAATATCTATTATATGCTTGCTTATGCTTTCCAAGAGCTTAAGCAGAATAACTATGCAGAAATAGAAGGGGAAACATTTGATGATATCTACGATCTCTTTGCCGAGATATTAAGTAGAGGTATAGCGTACCAACTGAAACAAGGACTCTATAGGGAATATGTTGCTCATAATGATTCGTTACTGACAGTAAGGGGCAAAATCAACATGAGTGAAACCATAAGAAACAAGATGCGTAATAATCAACAAATAAATTGTGATTATGGCATGCTGACTGAGGATAATATCTACAATCAGATTCTTGTGGCTACCGTTCTCGTTTTACTGAAGCATTCTGACGTAAAGAAAGAAACAAAGGTGAGGCTAAAAAAACTCATGTTGTTCTTTCAAAATGTGAGTATCAAAGATGTTCATGCAATACATTGGGATAGTCTGAAGTTTGATCGTAATAATAAGAATTATAGGATGTTGCTATACATCTGTTACTTTATTATTAGGGAGTGGCTGTTGACAACGGAAAAGGGCAATTTCAAGATGCAGGCATTTTCAGATGATCATTTGTGCAGATTGTTTGAGAAGTTTGTCTTGTCATATTATAAGAAGCATCACCCTGAATATAAACCTTGTGCCGCCCAAATAGGATGGAATATTATAGAAGACTCAACTGACACTTCTGTTCTGCCTATTATGCAGACGGACATCCTTTTGACGATGGGGGAGAGAACACTTATCATTGACACAAAGTATTACTCCAAGATATTGCAGCAGCAGTTTGGAAAGGAAACCATTCGTAATGGTCATCTTTATCAGATACGCACTTATGTTAATGAATATGATAGAGATCATTGTCATAATGTTGATGGTATGCTTCTATACGCAAAGACGACGAATGATGATTTTGATGATGCCACAATAAAACATAGAGATGGTTATTCCCTTTTTATTCGTACATTAGACTTGAATACGGACTTTGAAGGCATTAAGAAAAGGCTTGAAAGTTTTGTATCAATGACAATAGAAAATTGTTAGATAATCTTGAAGTCACAATTTGTGACCTCAAGTTGGTATATATAAAGGGATTAACTATTATTAAGCAAAAGTAGTAGCGCTGGGGTTTGGTTTCTCCATGCTTTTTTTATACCTTTGCAAACAATATGGACGACCTAAAGAATATAATCATATATCGCACAGCTGACGGACGTGCTTCTGTAACACTTTATGCCAAGGATGGCAAGATCTGGCTGAACCAGCAACAGATGGCAGAACTTTTTGCCACCTCGAAGCAATTAATTAGCCATCACATTGCTAACATATTGAAGGAGAGAGAATTAAGCGAAATGTCAGTTGTCAAACAATATTTGACTACTGCCGCTGATGGCAAGAACTACAATGTGGTATTTTACTCATTGGAGATGATTATAGCTGTTGGATATAGGGTACGGGGCGTTCGCGGCACTCAGTTCAGACAGTGGGCCACAGAGCATCTGACGGAATATCTTGTGAAAGGTTTTACGATGGATGATGAACGGCTGAAGAATCCAGACGGACGACCTGACTACTTTGATGAATTGCTGCTTCGCATCCGTGATATCCGTGCTTCTGAGAAACGATTCTATCAGAAGATACGAGACCTCTTTGCGCTCAGCAGCGACTACGATAAGAGCGACAAAGCTACTCAGATGTTTTTTGCTGAGACGCAGAACAAACTGCTTTATGCCGTCACTCATCAGACGGCTGCAGAATTGATAGTCAGTCGCGCAGATGCCAACCAACCCAATATGGGGCTCACTACATGGAAAGGCAGTATTGTAAGAAAGGGTGATGTAATCATAGCCAAAAACTACCTGCAGAATGAGGAAATCGACTCTTTGAATCGCTTGGTAGATATCTTCCTGACAAGTGCCGAAGAACGGGTGAAAGGGCGCCGTGATCTCACTCTTGACTATTGGCGCAAGAATGTGGACAGCCTGCTGACATTCCAAGAAAAAGACATACTGCAAGGTGCTGGTAGTATTACAAACTATGTAGCTGAGGAAACTGCCAAGCAGGTCTATGATGTTTTCAACACCAAGCGCAAACAGATGGAGGCGCAAACAGCAGATGCAGATGACCTGAAGATGTTGGAGGATCTGGAAAGAAGCCTAAAAAACAAACAGGGAGATAAGGAATAAAACGGATTAACTTAATGGTTGAATATCTCATCAAAATATCAAGTGTGCACTATGGTGCCAATGGCGACTACGTGGCTTTGCAAAAGGACACGGAAGAATCTCATGTGCGCACACGTGAACTGCTCAGTCAGATAGACCGTGAGCGACCCTTGGTGACGCTCGCGCCTGACTCTGTAAACCATATTCATCAGCATGCCCTCATGGCACGTGCTATGAGCCGGCGCATCGGACGTGTCGCCAAGGAGTACGTCGATCTGGTGTGGGCACTCCTGCGTCAGAGTGGCAAGGAAAGGCTGCTGGCACGGGTGAAGGAGGTGGTCGTCAAGAATCATGGTTACGTGATGGTGACGGTGAGTGCCGACGAGCTGGGAGAGGTGAAGCCTGCTGCAGCGACAAAGATAGAGTGGAGGCCGTGGATGAGTGATGTGCCGCTGTTGCCACCCAGCGAAATGCTGCAGACCGAAGAGGATGCGGCCTTCGTGCTCGACAATGTGTTCATGCCTTGTTTGGCGGATTGCGATGTCAACGATCTGAAACGCTATCTCGACGCTTGGATAGAGGGCAGTTGGCACGACCTGAGTCGCGAGGCTCAGGAGAAACGCTCGCAATACATCTGTCAGTTGCAGGCCGTTGACGACAAGAACATACGTCAGTTGGCTGAGCCACTGATGGAACAGCGCTCCAAGATCTGTGAACGGGAGATGCTCGACGAGCATGCGACGACATGGTGGCAGGAACGGCTGGAGAGTCAAGACGTGCAGCGGCTGTGGCAGCAGTGGCGGCTGAAGAATGATAACAAACTGTGGCTTGGGCTCAGACGCATCGATGCGCTGCTGAGAGATCTGCCTGGCGCAATGTATGATGACATCGGACAGCTGGACGTGGTGCTCTCGCGCCTGTACTATATGAATACGCCCAGAAGGGCTTTCCAAGGCATTCTCGCCCTGCTGATGCTAAGGGAAATGACCTGCAGGGAGCTGGGTATCGTCATGCGCCCCATGACCGACGAAGACTACGGGCAAGACGGTCTTATCACGAACCGTCTGAAGATTCCTACGACGATCGAACGTGTGGTGGCCTTTGGCGAGACACAGTGCGACAGTCACGAGAAGCATACCATCGAACGTTTGGTTTACTGGTTGCGCGACGACTACGAGCAGAGCCACTGTGCAGAGATTGAGTCGCTGGCTGAAGATCCCCAAGTCAGATTGGCCAATGCCATCGAAAAGGCGGCAGACAAAAAGACAAATGAGTTTAAGGTCTATCCTCAGTCGGGCAGTACGGCGAACATGGGGTGTGACCAGAAGAACTCTGACTTCAAGACCTATCTGCCTGGGGCTGACGGCACTGGGCAGCAGTCGATATTGGAGAGTCGCTCGGCGACGGAAGGAAAGTAACAATGATGGAAGAAAAGAACAACGGAGAAAGACCGATCGTGATATACGGCATGGCGAATATAGGCTGTGACCAGTCTGGGGCTACGTTTCAGACGCTTGTTGCGGCTCCTGACAGTCAGAAGACAGAGGCAGCTGAGGTCGCTGATGCTGAGGTGAAGAAGCCCAAAGCTACAGGTGGCGGCAGGCCCAAGAAGGCGGGCACCAGAATCAGCAAGGCCTTCAGATACGACAACAAGGTGGATGGCAGTGTCAGGTTGAGGATGCTCTGTCAGGGGTTGCTGGCATTGGGATGGCTTGCCGCAGAGACGGATGTGCAGGTGTTTGTCGATTTGTTCAGTGGCGGAGAGACGCGCCAGCGGCTGATATGGAAGGGAGATGCCAACACGCTGGCTTCACTGTTCAAGAGACTGGTGAACGAACGTGGCCTGGTGACGCTGCCTGAAAAACACTCGCTGTGGGTGATGGTGAGTGGGCATTTCTGGGACAAGAGCCGTGGTCAGGCGTTTGAACCCGATCAGCTAAGGAACACGCACACACCAAAGGAGAACGACCAGACGATAGCCTATCTGGTGGATATGCTCGACCCTGACGTGTCGATGGATGAAGTCAGAGAGAGGATACAGAATCAGCGCTAATCCGGCACGAAATCAGCGGTTGCTGAAAACTGAAAATTATTTTTAGAAATATTTGCGACTCCGCAAGCGGCTCATAGTCAGGCTGTTTGCGGATTTTTCGTTTGTTGGCTATAAGAGGCTGAGTCAGCGTTAATATGGGTTTCCGCTGACTCACGATGCAGTGTTATTATAGAAACGTCGCTCGACGAACGGGGACGCAAATAATAACAAATAAATAATGATTCATATGACAACTAAAGATTCAAAAATCGAAAAGGCCCTTTCGGCTGAGCAGAAGGGGTCGCAGCTTCAGGAACTGGAGCAAGAAGAGACGTACCTGACTTCAAAGATGTTGGAATGGCTGATGCCCTGGTTGGAGAAGACTGACGAAGAGAGTACGCTTGGTTTCTGGCAGGACACGCTGCCCACGACGATGATGGTGAAGCTGCTTGAGGTATGGCTGACTGAGAAGAGCCGTTTGCGAGTGAAGGAGATCCTGCAGTTGTATCATCCTCTGGATCGTGCTGCAATGGCCTACGCGCTGGTTCTCTACATGATGACTGGCAGGAAGGTGAGCTTTAAGAGTGCTGTAGCAAGGCAACACTATAAGATGCTTTGTCAGATGCTGAAGGAGGATATGCCAGAGCTGATGTTTATGGGCCACATGAAGTATATGATGCGCAAGTATGGACGGAAAAGGAAATAAGGATGGAAGAGGTGAAAAATATGTACGGCGTGACCGTCAGAAAAGGCTGTATCTCGTGTGAGCACAAAGGCATCGAGGCCGACGGCACGAGGGTTTGCACGAAGATGCTGCTAAAGGTGAAGTCTGACTTCTGTTGCGGACTGTGGCAGATGTCGTACGGACTGAGGAAGTTAAGAAATAAACAGTAATAACCGAGTCGAAGGCGTGAGCGGAGGAAACGTATCCGGATGTAATTGAGCTCAAACTAAAACCGACGCTTCTCCTGACACTCACAAAATTCGACAAGATTATGAAAAAGTTTGTATTTGTATTGAACGCCATCGAGCTGTTGGCTCAGCTCATGAATGGCAAGCGAGTAGAGGGTGTCTTGTATATCGATCAGGACACAGGCGTACTAACCTTCAAGGCGTACAACCGCCAGTCACGGGTACGGGAGAAGGACCGTCTGGTGAAGAAACTGCCGTGGGGCTGGGTGAAGGAGTCGCTGGAGCGTATCAAGGTGTACGGCTCGTTCCCCAAGGACATGGGTACGGCGCGCGTGATGAGGTTGTTGGAAGACCACACCCGTGATGCGAAGAACGCCCTGATTGATCGTGAAATCATTGACTTTATCTAACGTAAGGAGGTTTAATGGGATTTTGTTATCAGAAGAATTTCAGTAATCCGACGTTGCCAGTGGACGAGGCCCAGTTTTGGGCCCTCGTCAGGGCGACCAAGTGGAACGAGACGATCGACCAATATCGTGAGACTCATGACGCTGCGCTGAAGCGCAAGCTGCCTGCCTTCATCTTCCAGGCGATGTTCGACGAGACGGAGTCTGCCAAGGGACGGAAAGGCTGTTGGCGCAAGCAGTCGGCCACTCGTCTGACAGGTCTCGTGGTGATGGACATCGATCATGTGGATAATCCGCGTGAGAAGTTTGCAGAATGGGGATTATCTCAGAATGAGAGCCGTGTTGATCCGTGCCTGAAAAACATTTTGCTCGTGTATGTGACACCTTCTGGGCATGGTCTGAAGATCGTCTTCAAGGCCGACGTCACGAAGGGTAATCTGATCGACAACCAGCACGCGATGGCAAAGGTGCTTGGCGTGGAGGTTGACGAGAGTTGCAAGGACGCATCGCGTATGTCGTTCATATGCAAAGAATCTGACATTTTATTCATCAATAAAGAACTGTTTACTTATGAGAACAAGGAATTTGCTGAGCGATATAATGCTCTATATCGAGACGGGAGATCGGGAGCCTCCCCCAACCCCCTCCAAAAGGAAGGGGCTATTGTAACAGCATCAGAGTGCCCCCTCCCTTTGGAGGGGGATAGGGGGAGGCTGCTCTTTAAAGGTGTTCCTTATTCGGAGATTATCGACGAGTGGTGGAAGCGGAATGGTGGCGTGCCGCAAGAGGGTGAGCGCAACGTGAAGCTCTATCAGTTGGCTGTCAGCCTGCGAGCTATCTGCGACAACAACCATGAACAGCTGATGGCAGTGATGCCACGGCTTGGACTGGACGAACAGGAACTGCGCAGCATCGTCGAGTCGGCCTGCAAGGAACCGCCCAAGGGACTTAGCAAAGCGCTGGCAAGCATCTTGCGTGAAATGGGGATCGTGGATGGTGAACAGTCGGTTATGACCAAGGCCGAGGACAACATGGCGCGATGGCTCTGGGACTGGGGTGCACAGATAGAGGCGCTGATGGCGGATTTCCCGCTGTTGAGGGATGTCTGCAAAGGGCTGAAGCGCAACCAGTATCCAGCGGCACTGTTCGTGGGTGGCGGACTGCTGATGACGCTCATGACACGCTGCACTTACAGGTTTTATCATCGACCTGAGGAGTTGCGACGGCTGAACAACTCGACGCTGATTATCGGCGACCCTGCCAGCGGAAAGTCGTTTGCGACGCGCCTCTTCAAACTGATTGCTTCGCCTATCGTAGCAGCGGATAAGATCGGCAAGGATGCCATCAACGCCTACCGTGAACAGATGCGCACGAAAGGGGCGAACAAGGAGAAACCGAAGAAACCGAAGGTGATCGTGCGTGTGCACCCTGCCCGTACCTCTAACGCGCAGTTCATCCAGGACATGGTGAACAGCGTTGAGGAGGTGGATGGCGAACTGATGCAACTGCACATGCTGACGTTCGACACAGAGTTGGATAATACCGTGACCGTGCAGAAGGGTGGTTCGTGGATTGACAAGCAGTCGCTGGAGTTGAAAGCCTTTCACAACGAGGAGGACGGACAGGCTTATTCGAACAACGATTCAGTGCTGCAGGACTTCTATGTGACTTGGAATTTTATTTACACGGGAACACCTATTGCGCTGAAGAAGAAGGTGAACGAGCAGAACTTCGGCTCAGGTCTCGCCACGCGCCTGACCTGCATCCCGCTGCCTGCCACGAATTTCGAGATGATGTCGCGCGAATCGACGGTCGATCTCGAAAGTGACCGCCGTCTGAAGGAATGGGCTGAGAAGCTCGATCGCATGAAGGGTGAACTCAGCGTTCAGAAGATCGTGGATGAACTCTATGACTGGACGGCTCGCCGCATGGCCGATGCCGAGGAGAACGAGTCGAAGGCTGACGAGATGCTCTTGAAGCGCTGTGCCTATCACGGTCTGAACTTCGCTGCGCCATTCATCGTGATGCGCCACTGGGACAAGATGCATCAGGACGGCAACTACTGGTGCGGCGAGTTCGAGACGGACGAAACGGACTGGCGACTGGCTGAACTGATCGTGAACATCCAGTACGCCTGTCAGCGCCACTACTTCGGAGCGATGGCCGAGGCCTACTTCGACAACAAGCTGAAGGATGCCTCAGTGAACGTGCAGCGCAGGCAGAAGACCTATGACGGTTTTGCACGACTGCCGGAGGAGTTTACGGTTGATGACATCATGCGTTGTTTTAACCTAACGAATCATGAGGCTGTTCGCAAGCGAGTCTATCGTCTGGCTAAAGACCACCTGATAGAGAAAATAGGTCATTCCGAAGTGGGTACTAAATAGGGATTGTCGTTTAATTCTTTTTGTATAGGTCAGCATGAGGCATTGCCCTTGACACGTCTGGCTTCAGTCTTTCTGTCATTGCTTTTTCTGCTGGT
>Ga0310695_10008642_pt1 | contig 15629 bp, 12 predicted proteins | sample RumenRJG_04DNA_FD_203882 | JGI IMG/M metagenome (GOLD analysis project Ga0310695, IMG submission 203882) | Bovine rumen microbial communities from Lethbridge, Alberta, Canada - RJG_04 (v2) (version 2) | ecosystem: Host-associated > Mammals > Digestive system > Stomach > Rumen | place: Canada...
TAACCACAGACGTGACGCTGGAACCAAAGAAGGCATAATCGCCTATCGCAACAAGGTCGAAGGGCAAATCCACGGCATCCAGGGAATCACACTGGTAATAGCAACGGTCCACTATTTCACGCGCCTCATCATTGGTGAGCGTCATTTCCTCATAGCCATCATCATAAGCGCAGGCCGTGAATAATGCCGTCAGCATCATTAGTGTTGGGTATAGTAGTCTCATTGTTTTCATAAGCGGTATATTTAGATTACAGGTCAGGTTAGGTCAATCATTAGATTCTCATATGCAAATATATGAAAAACCGAACTGTTTTGCAAATAAATCGAACAAAAAAAACAGCTTTATTGCACATTCAGATTATACTGTGCAATAAAGCCATTGAAAAAGACGGGAAGCGGGCGATAAACCCCTACCGCTTATCTGTATTCTATTTTATCTTCACCACGAGCGGCTGCCTGATGCCACGCATGGTCCAGTCGATGCGCTGCTGCCATTCATTCTGCGTGCGGACATCAAATTTCGACCATGCCGAACCGAAGTAGTAAGTATAGGGCTCGCCAGAGTAGTTGTCCACGATGCCGATGGCATGTCCCTCGTTGCCACCACGCTTATCCTTCATGGGCAGGAACCTCGTCTCGCCTACCCCGTTAGGGAAGAGCGTAGCCACGAAGAGCTGACAGTTGTTGACAGGCACATTATCCGTAGGATCGGCATAATGCAGATAGTCCTTGCCCAGCACGATGCCCCGTTTGGCATCAGAATGGATGACCACACCCGTGGCAAACTCCACAGGCATCGTGATGCCATCATACCAGACGGTCATCTTACAGAAGTTAGAACCCTTGTCGAGGGTGATGATGCGATGCTCTGTCACCGTGTCGCCATTCAGTACCGTAGGCTTATAATTTAATTGTACGCGCATGCGCAGGGGACCCATGTCCAGCATCTGATAGTCGTTGAAGCAGTAAGGATAGACCAGCTCATCATCTACCATCAGGGCCGGCGCACCGCAACCCAGCGTAGCTCCCACCTGATAGACATCCGAACCACGTCCGTGGTCATGATGATAAGAGTTCAGGCGATAGAGCGAGTCGCCACGCTGACGATTAGCCTGACGCAGACGTTCCACCTCGGGCATCATCACCACATCCTCTATCCAGTAACGCTTGTCGAGCACCAGTTCGGGCGTGTTCTTTGTCCACACATCCGTGCCATAGCTCTTCTCGCCAGTTTTCTGGAGGGCAGGTCCATAGACACGGTAGGCACCACGGTCGTTCTCCCATGCAAAGTCATCCTTGCGCTCAGGGAAGATACGTCCGAAGCAAACCGTCTTATAGACCTTTGGCGTGCCACGGCGAATGGTGAATGTCTGCTTGCCCTTAGGACGTACACCTGCCTCGATGAGCACCTTGCCGTCGGCTGTCAACTGATAAGGCACTTCCAGTCCGGCCACGTCGCAGACAATAAACTGGCGTCCGCCATGGATACGCATTTTCCTGTATACCGAGTCGGCACTCACCTCAATGACCTGCTCACGATACTCGTCAGACGGATTCTCGATGGTCACCGTCAGCGACACACGACTCTTCTTTGCATCCTCGTAACGCAGACGTTCACAGGCAGCCAGAAGGAAGGCACCCACACCGAAGTTGGCCTGCGAACGGGCATTGACCGTCTTCGTGGGATCGGGCTTCTCGCCAATAGGCTGCACATAGCCCACGCTGCCATCAGGCTGCAGAGCCGTGAGCGCCAGGTAATTCCAGGCCTTGCCGATAACCGGCTCATACGTATCCTCATCCAGCAAACCATTGTTCACGCCCCACAACAAGCCATAGGTAAAGAATGCCGTGCCCGATGTCTCAGGACCCGGTGCATCCTCTTCGCAGAGCATCGAACGGCTCCAGTAGCCTTCAGGACGCTGCACGCGTGCCACACCCTGAGCCAGTTCGCGGAAACGCTTCAGGAAGAAAGCACGGTTCTTGTAGTCGGCAGGCATATCGCTGAGCACCTTTGCCAGTCCGGCCAGCACCCATCCGTCGCCACGCGCCCAGAAACTCTTGCCGCCTGTTGACGTCTTCACCTTGGGGTAGATATATTTCGCATCACGATAATAGAGCTGCTCCTGCTTGTCGTACATCAGTTCATCAGCCCACTTGAAGTTATCATAGAGCTTATCCAGGTACTTCACGTCGCCCGTCGCCTTATACAACTTCGTGAACACAGGCATGGCCATATAGAGTGCATCAGCCCACCACCAGAAGTCGGCCTGCGGCTGACGAACCTCATAGTCCATCACCTCCAGCGCACGTGCAATCTTGTAGTCATCGGGCTGCATCTCGTAGATATCCAGGTATGTCTGGAAACAAATCTGCCAGTCACCGAAGAGCACATAGTCCTGTCCCTCACCATAGTTGGCATACTTCCATTTCTTCGGGTCCGTCTCGCGTGCACCCTGCCAGAAATTATAACGGGCCCACGCATCACTATAGGCCAGCCAACGGGCATTGCCCAACAGCTTGTATGCCTCCATATTACCCGTGTGATAAGCTGCCTCATCCCAGAAGGAGCGCGTTTTCGGGTTATGGTGCGATTGCCAGTAATCGTTCACCTTCGTGATAATCTCAATCGTTGGCAATGGCCTGACGGGCTTGCGCCTGACCTTTGCATCGGCCGTGAAGCATACGGCCAGACCGATCAATAGTAAGGTTAGTCTTTTCATATCTTCTTTTTTTTATTTCAGGTTCTCGTTCATGAAGTTGATGCACTGGCGGAACAAGTGGTTACGCGTGTTGCCGCCAAAGATGCTGTGGTTCTTGTTCGTATAGACCAACTGACGGAAATCCTTGTCGGCCTGGACAAGGGCATCCATATAGACTGCCGAGTTCTGATAATGCACGTTGTCGTCGGCCAGTCCGTGAACCAGCAGCAGGGCACCATGCAGTTTCTCTGCACGGGCAATCGGACAAACCTCGTCATAGCCAGATGCATTCTCCTTGGGCGTGCGCATGAAACGCTCCGTATAGACCGTGTCGTAGAAACGCCAGCAGGTAGGCGGTGCGATAGCCACGCCACAACGGAAGACAGGACGGCCCTCCGACATAGACATCAGCGTGTTCCATCCGCCGTACGACCAGCCCCAGATACCGATGCGGTCCTTATCCACATACGACTGTTTTCCCAGCCACAAGGCTGCCTCCACCTGGTCGCGAGCCTCCAGTTCACCAAGTCGCAGGTAGGTACATTTCTCAAACTCAGCCCCACGTCCGCCTGTGCCCCGGTTATCCACGCACACGCAGATATAGCCCTGCTGACAGAGGTACTGCTCCAGGATGGCACCCTGTCGGCCCATACCGATGTTCCAGGCATTCAGCACCTGCTGTGAACCAGGACCGCCATACTGATACATCACCACGGGGTACTTCCTGTTCGGATCAAAATCCTTTGGCTTCACCATGTAGCCCATGAGCTGGACGCCCTCGCCGGTCTGGAAACTGAAGAGTTCCTTCGTTCCCATATCGTAAGAGGCGTATTTATCAGCCAGTTCCTTGTTGTCCACCAGCGTGGTCTGCGTCTTTCCCTGGTTATTACAGAGCGTATAGACCGTGGGATGATTCATGTCACTCCATACGCTGAGGAAATTCCTGAAGTCAGACGAGAAGATGGCCGAACTGCAACCCTCCCTATTGGTCAGGCAGTCCACCTTGCCGTCCTTATGCGACACGAAGACCTTCTGGTCGGTAGGACCACCGTTATAGCCTGCGAAATACAGGTCGCCCGTCATGTCATTATATCCATAGACCTCCGTAACAACGAGGTTTGTGGGTTGTGCGACGCTGCGCATCAGCTGACCGTTCAGGTTGTACAGATAGATATGATTATAGCCGTCGCGCTCGCTGGTCAGCACCAGGTGCTTGTCGGTCACCACAAGATTGGCAAACACATTCTCGTTGATATATTTGTCCACCTTGTCCTCTACAATCAGCTTGCACGTGGTGCTCAGCGGATTCACGGCATACACACGCAGACAGTCCTGATGACGGTTCAGCGTGAAAGCCAGCACCTTTGCGGGGTCGCTGGTGGTGACGATACGGGGGATATAGCCGTCGGCATCGAGGGGCAACTGCATCTGGCGCGTCTGATGGCTCTTGATATCATAGCTCATCAAACTGACCTTCGAGTTGTCATCGCCAGCCTTCGGATACTTGTAAGTATAGGCGTAGGCACCCTTGTCCTCGGCATCCAGATGGAACATCGGCATAGAGAACTCCTTCACCTGACTCTCATCATAGCGAATCCATACGATTTGCCTGGAGTCGGCCGTGAACACCATCGACGAGTTGAACGAGAACTCCTCCTCGTTGACCCAGTCGGGAATACCGTTGATCACCTCATTGAACTTACCATCCTTGGTCACCTGACTCTCGGCATTATTGTAGAGCAACTTCACCAGATGGATATTGTTGTCACGCACGAAAGCTACCTGTTCGCCGTCAGGACTCCACACGGGCGTCTGCTGCGGACCGCCATCGCTCAGCGGTTCCAGTTTATTATTGGCCACATGATAGATATAGTAAACGGCCGTGAACGAACGGCGATAGATGCTTTTCGTCTCTGTCTGGATCAGCAGTCGCTTACCCGTAGGACTCATCACATAGTCGTCAATCTTCTTGAGCTTGGCTCCACGGGCCTTTTCCACATCAAAGAGTACAGCCACCTGCTTGCCAGTCTTGAAGGAATACTGCACAATCTGCTTGCCATCAGCTGATATCTGGGCATACGTCTCACCATCAGACATCGGGGTGACAGCAGCTATCGTTGCTTCACGAAAAGTTCCTTTTGTAATCTCCTTTAAATCCAGTTTTCCTGCAGCCGACATCTGCGCAACAGCAGTTAACATCATTGCACCTATAATTAGTTTTTTCATATCTTTGCTAAATTTTGAAGCAAAAATACGAAAAATCTGCGAAAAACATAAGAATTACGATTAAATAATAGCGACTATTGATGATTTTTAGCACTCAACAACTCATCATAGCCCACCTCTTTATGCTGCAGCATGTATTTCTCCACCTCCCGGATACGCTCGTTGCTGAAGATGCGCTGCTGCATCACCTGGTTCACCACATACTGAATCCTTGCCATATGCTCATGACGCAGTTCGGCAGAATCAGCAGCCTCTTCAGGCATCGGATAATGACGCAGGAGATAGAATCCCAGGCAGTCTGGTACAATGTATTTTCGTGTCATCATGGCACGCTGCTGCTCCGTATAGCCGTATTTCTGATAGATAGGATAATTGGCACCCAGGTACTTGTCGAGCGAGATGCCCACCATCGAGTCGCCTACGATGACACTCTGGTCCAGCGAACCTATCTGGGTATAGATGCGCGGAATCTCCAATCCCGGAATATTCTTCGTCAGCCGGGTGAAACTCTTCGTCAGATCCTTATTCAGGTCGTCAATGTCGGCATACTGCTCATTGACACCCTGCATCAGGGCCTGCAGCGTGCTGTCCTGGAAGAAAATCAGGAAACGCGTGTTGATATCGGGGTCATCTACCCTACCCAACTTCAGCACATCCTCAATCAGCGTGCCCGTCTCCGTGGGATAGAGCGTCTTCATCTGCTGCAGGGCGGCGAAATCGCCTGATGTCAGGTAGAGGTATTCCATACGGTCGAAGCGCTCCACGACAATATCGCCAGTCTTCTCTGTATCTTCAGGAGACTGGAATTTCCATTGGCAACCTATGCATGCCATCATGGTCAACAGGAGCAGAAAAAAGAGCTTCTTCAACGTATGGAGATTTTAGATTTTGTTAAATTCGAGTGCAAAATTACTAAAATTTCTTGAATAATCCAAATTTTAACCTAATTTTTTTTAATTAAAATTCACATTCCATGCTTTTCTGTTACTTTTGTACAAAAACTAAGACATCATGAAGTATCTTTTTCTCGCATTTGCGCTCTGTATGCCCATGGCCATGAGCGCCCAACAGACGTTGAACATCAGTGTAAAAAACCCCTTGTCCACAGACAGGACCGACCAGCCCGTAGTCCTCTCAATTCAGGATTATGGCGAGGTGCGCTCCGCTCTGGTGACCTGTGGCGGTCAGGAAATTCCCTGTCAGTTGGATGATATCAATCTGGACGAGCAGTTTGACGAACTCTGTTTCCTCTCCAACCTCAAGGGCAAGGAACAGAAGACCTATACCGTGACCCTTTTCAAGGAGGGCGAGCCACGCACCTACCCTGCCCGCGTATATGCCGAGATGCTGATGCGTAATGACAAGGTGAAGGAGAAAAACAAGCACAACAATTTCGTGTCGAGTCTCACCGTGCGTGGCGACTGTGCCAATTCCTACAACCTGCTGCATCATCACGGCGTGGACTTCGAGAGCGAGCTCAACGGCATCCGCATCTATTTCGACAAGCGTCAGACGCTCGACCTCTACGGCAAGTTCCAGAAACGCCTGGAGCTAGAGGCCACACAGTTCTATACATCGGCCGACCAGAAGAAAGCCGGCTATGGTGATGATGTGCTGTGGGTGGGCAACACCTTTGGACTGGGTGCTTTCCGCGGATGGGACGGTAAGGAGCCCACGATGATTGACCCCGTGAAGAACCGTACCCAGCGCGTCGTCTCCTACGGTCCGCTGCGCACCATCGTGGAAATCATCGACCAAGGCTGGCAATATCCATCAGCCATCAGCCATCAGCCATCAGCCGTCAACATGACCATCCGCTACACGCAGTATGCAGGTCATCGTGATACCGATGTGGATGTGTTCTTCAACCGCGACATGAAAGGTGCTGAGTTTTCTACCGGCATCATCAACGTGAAGGGGTCTGAGGAGTTCTCCGACAAGAAGGGACTGCGTGCCTGCTGGGGTACCGACTACCCCTCTACGGATACCGTGAAATGGAGCCGGGAGACCGTAGGACTGGGCATTCTGATTCCTCGTCAGCATATTGTCAGCGAAGAACCGGCCAATAAGGACAACTATGCTTTCGTGGTGAAAACCGACAGTCGTCACCTGGCATATAAAGTAGTATATTGCTCTGCTAATGAGACCTTCGGTTTCCATTCCGCCAAGGAGTGGTTCCAGTGGTTGAAGACATGGCGAAAAGAAGTAGAGGCAGCGATTAAGGTAAAAGTGAATAGTGAAAAGTGAAAAATCAGGCCTTCATCAGTTCAGCCATGATCATGTCGCTGACAAAAAGGCCATTGCGGGTCAGGCGCAGATGCTGCTGTTCATGAACCAGCAGACCGTCAAGGATAAAACGCTGTGCCAGTCGCAGACAGTAGTCGGCATCCGCAGGCGCCAGTTTCGTAAGGTCGAGACCTACTGATGTGCGCAAGGCCGTCATCACTATCTCATTATAATGATTATCAGGGGTGAGTTCTTCGTGTTCCACACAGAGCTCACCCTTTTCCATGCCCTCCATATACTGACGGATATCGGCCACGTTCCATTGGCGGTTTCGCCCATCGAAGGAATGAGCGGCAGCCCCCAGTCCTATGTAGGGTGTCTGGTTCCAGTAACTGCTGTTATGACGCGAGTGGCGTCCAGGCTTTCCCCAGTTGCTTATTTCATAATGCTCAAAACCAGCCTCAGCCAGCGCATCCATCAGCCGGAAATACATCTGTCGCTCCAGTTCCTCGTCAATCTCGCTCACCTCGCCTCGCTCCAACATCCTGTAGAGAGGTGTTCCCTCCTCATACTGCAGCGCATAGGCCGAGAGATGTTCTACGTCCAGCGCTATGGCCTGCTGGATATCACGCTCCCACTCTGCCATCGTCTCGTTGGGGAACCCGTACATCAGATCCACGCTGATATTTCCTATACCAACCATACGCAACCTATCGACAGCCTCCTTCACCTGTTCGGCCGTATGGCGACGACGCAGGAAGCACAAGCGCTCTGGCTGGAAGGTCTGAGCCCCCATTGACACACGGTTTACAGGCAGCGTCTTTAGCATTTCAGCAAATGCCTCTGTCACGTCATCCGGGTTACACTCTATCGTCACCTCAGCATCGGGCGAGATGTCAAATGTCTGATACAGATGGTCGAACAACTGGCGCAGCAGCGTGCCGGTCAGCTGTGAGGGCGTGCCGCCACCCAGATATACCGTCTCAACCATCTCACCTCTTCCATTTTCCATCTTACATCTATCCTCCATTTCCCGACATAATGCATCCACATATCGTTGACCCAATGCCAGCGACGTGGTGGAATAGAAGTCGCAATACACGCAGCGACTCTTACAAAACGGGATATGAATATAGATACCTGCCATTTATGAATATCTCTCGAGTGTATCAACCAACATTTTCTTCATTTTCTCACGCAGTTCCCCGGGTTCAAGCACCTCAATGCCAACACTATGACGCATGAGTTCGCCCAGGAAATCGGAAGTGGGACGGATATCATACGAGAAATCGGTATAGTCGGGCGTCGACTGCAATTCGCGCTGCGAGTGATGCAGGGGCAACGTGCGCAAATAGTCGGGCATCCACTTATGGGCACGCACCACCACATGGGCCAGAGGCGTGTCATTGGTCAGCACACCAAAATATTCCGAGAAATACTTCTGCGCAGAGAAATCTGCAGGCATTTCAAACGTCTCCTCAGTAAGACAGAGCGATGTGATGCGGTCCAGCGCATAGATACGCATCTGGTCTTCGTCGTTTCGGGCCAGCAGGTACCATCGCTGACGAAACAGTTTCAGGGCATAGGGACATACGGTTTTCTCGTAACCCTCGGCCTGAAATTTCTGATAGCCTATGCGCAGGCGGTGATTACAGCGGATGGCATGAATCATCAGATCAAGATAGCGCTCGCCAGCGGGTGCATTCTCTAGCACCAGGCGCTCTTTCACGGAAGCACCCTCAGACAACGCGCCATGCACGGTAAGCGTTGAATAAATCCAACGTTCCAGGCTGTCATCCTCCAGTGCCTCCTGATTGCCTATATAATACTTATAGGTACGGAGGTCGCAGTCAATGATAATGCCAAACATCTCAAGAATGGCATCGCGATGACGATTGAACGACGAGCGTTGCAGGGGTTTACCGCGGCTCACGTCTTCGGCCTTCCATTTCTGATTCAATTCTTCGAACGTAAGTCCACCGCAGCTCCTAAGTGTATTGATAATCCAGATGTACTGGCGAAATATCTGAGAATGTTTCATGACTGCAAAAATAATAAGATTTTCCGAAATCTCCAAATAACCGCGTTTTTTTCATCCTCCCCTACTGACCTTTTTTCTAGGATAAGACAAACTCCAGAAGATTTATACGAACTTACGGATTCTTGCTTTTATCTCCTGAAGCAATCAGGAAAAGCGTCACCATGATTCTTTTGAGGCATATTCGTCTTTAACAAGTTTTAGGAGTGATTATTTGCAAATATGAACAATTTTTGTTTAATTTGCACAATATTCTAATAACGTATATCACCATGAGAAGATTCTATTTGTTTGCAGTTGCTTTTTTATGGTCGTTGATGATTCATGCAGTTACTGTTGAGATTGACGGCATCGCGTATTATATCAATCTGAAGACCGGCTTAACGGAAGTAACCAGTAACTCAGCCCATCCCTATAGTGGTGACATAGTCATACCAGAGACGATTGTCTATGAAGGGACTCAATATACGGTGACGGGTATAGGTGAAAAAGCCTTCTTTCAAAAGAATATCACGTCTGTCACTTTCCCTAATAGCATCACCTCAATAGGAGCGTCTGCTTTTATGTATTGCCAGGTTCTGGATTCTATAGAAATACCAGAACACGTAACGATTATTCCTACAGATGCTTTCGCCTCATGTCAGAACTTGAAGCATGTGAAGCTACCAGAAGGCCTTACAGAGATTGGTAATTCCGCTTTCAATAGTTGTAATGGGCTGGATTCTATCTTGATTCCCAACACGGTGATAACTATCCAAGACTGGGCTTTTGCCGGCTGCGAGAATCTTTCTTACGTCAAGATACCCCAACAACTAAAGACTGTAGGCCAAGGCGCTTTTGGTTCATGTCGGTCTTTGGCTTATGTAGATATACCAGACCTCTCTTCATGGGCCATGATTAATTTTAATAACTATACCGCCAATCCATTGCTTTATGCCCAAAGATTGATTGTCAAAGGTGAAGAGATAACAGATTTGGTCATCCCCGATGACGTCACATATATAAGTGGTAATGCCTTTCGGAGTTGCGTGAACCTCACTTCGGTAACAATTGGGAATCATGTTCGTAGTATTGGCCTGGGAGCATTCATGGAGTGTTCGAATATCACTTCCATTACCATTGGTGAGGACGTGACCTCTATTGCCAGATTAGTTTTTTACAGATGCACGAAAGTAACCTCTGTTACCAGTTATCCCAGAAAGGTCCCCACCACTGCCAGTGACGCCTTTGATGCTACTCTCCTCGAGAATGCCACTCTATATGTTGCCGAATCGGCATTCGATAAGTACTATAGAAGCGATCCTTGGAAAAACTTCAAGGAAATGATTGCACTCGAATTTCCCAAACACAACCTTTCATATTATCTTAACGACGTCCTGTATAAATCATACACCCTGGAAGAAGGAGAATACATCACTCCTGAACCTGCTCCAGAAAAGAATGGATATGAATTCTCTGGCTGGAGCGAGATACCCGAAAGAATGCCCAATCATGATGTAACTGTAACAGGTTCTCTTACCTTGATGAGCCAGACCTTTACGCAGAACGGTATTCATTATCAGCTTTGGATAAAGCCCCAGACAGCAGATGTCACAGGTGTCACCTTAGAAGATATGAATGGTTTCTCTGGCCAAATTGAGATTCCTTCTACGTTGACTGTAGACGGAAAGACTTTCGACGTCACCAGCATCAGCGACCAGTCATTCCATATGTGCGAGCGATTGAACGCCGTCTCAATACCAAAGAGCATAACAACCATCGGGAAACAGGCTTTTGATGGCTGTATGCTTCAGAATGTGTTCGTAGAGAATGCCTATACTCAGATTCTTGACAATTCCTTCTCTCAAGCTACCTACAACCACGCGATGCTGTATATTCCAAAGGACGAATGGATGGAGGCAGTCTACCACGGAGATTTCTGGCGATTTATCAATATCCGCGAAACGGTTACCAATACCGGCAACTTGTCGGACACGCAAGCTTATACCATGATGGACAGGAAGTCATTTGACTATATGGTATATGATGCCGTGAATGAAAGAACGGCAATAACGGATGCATACTACAACGTTGACGAGAACGCTCTCAATAATTGCTGGCAGATTCTGAAAAAGGATGGCAATGACTACCTTTACAATATAGGTGCAGGAAAATACGCCATGGTCAATCCTGATGGTCAGATGGTTCTGACAGAGGAGCCTGTTGCTATCAAAATGGAAGATGGAGAAGACGGAGTGATTATTGGCAATAACGCCAAAAAACAATGGGCTTTTGTGCTGAACAACAAGGTGCAAGCCAAGGATGTCATCATAGATGGCGTGTCTACGATAGATTTTGTACCTGACGCTGCTAATCAGTATTACCTGATGAATGGTATGGTGGCAACAAAACCTCACAAAGGCCTTGTCATTATCAAATCAAAGAATAGAAAGGTGAGGAAGACTGTCAAATAGGAAAAGAATATAAGGTAACAGTCCCTTTCAGTCACCAGCGTGACCATCGAGTTGTTTTTTAGATTTTCCGAAAAATATTTGGAAATTCAGAAAAATAATACTATATTTGTACCCAAAAACAACAAAGATGAGAATAATATCCAAAAGTACATTGGTTGAATTCTATACAAAAAATCCTCAATCTAAGACAGCATTAGAGGAATGGTACGAAAAGACGAAGAAGGCGGAATGGACATGTTTTGCAGATATCAAGAACACATTTAATAGCGTAGATGCCGTTGGTAATCAGAGATTTGTGTTCAACATCAAGGGCAATGACTATCGCTTAGTGGTTTTGATTTTGTTTACACCCAAGACGGTATATATCCGTTTTGTTGGAACACATTCAGAGTATGATGCAATTAAAGATATAAAGAATATATAGGTATGGCACAAATTAAGAGTGAAGCTGCCTATAGAGCAGCGATGAAAAGAATTGATGAACTGCTTAAAGTGGTTAATGACTCTACTCCAGTTGATGATCCCAACTATCTGGAGCTGGACATGATTTCTGATATGGTGGCAGAATACGAGGATGTACATTATCCCATCAGCAAACCTACGCTGATAGATGTCATCAGACTTCGCCTCTACGAAATGGGAATTACACAGACCAAGCTTGCAGAGATGCTTGGCCTCAGCAATGCTCGTGTCAGTGAAATTATGAACGGAAAGAGCGAGCCGTCACTTAAAATTGGCAGAGAATTGAGCCGTCAGCTGAACATCGACCCTGCTGTGGTGCTGGGAGTGTGAGAAATAAAAAGAACAAAGACGGCATCAAAATAATAAGAGGACTGGCAGCTCTCAAAAGTCTGTCAGTCCCCTTTTAACTTTTTAAGCCATGCAACTGGTCACTCCCAGTGCCGTTGCGATGGCTGACAGCACACTAATGGCTGTTTGAATTGCGAATTTCCAAAATGTCTTGTTCTTCATAATGATTTGGTTTTAATGGTTTAACTTTTGTCTTTAGGGTTTAGGGAGTCGCGTTTCGCGACCCCCTTAGTTTAAGGGTTCACAGGACCTCCGCCGTTCCCAGATTCGGAGCTTGAACCGCCGCCGCTCTCCGTGCCTCCGTTGTTCCCTGACTCCGTAGCTCCGTTCTCAGCGGTCTCCTCGCCCGTCAGCTCGCTGTACACGCTGGTGCTCAGGCTCACAGCCTCACGCATAGAGCGTGCCTTGTACATAGACCTGCGGCTCTGGTCGGCCAGGAAGGCGATGCCGATGCGGGTGACGTTTTCCGTGGCACTGAAGTCCTTGGCGTTGTCTACACCTGCGCTGGTCAGTGTGGGGTACAGCGTGCCGATACCGTCGAGCTTCACCTTATGACCGTCGGCCAGCATCTCCTGCATGCAGCTCTTTAGCTTGGTGATCACACCAATCACGACGTCTTCGGTATACACACTGCCGTGCTTCATGATGTGCTCGGCCATATCGTCAAGCGTCAGGGTCTTGCGATAGATAATCTTGCCGTAGGTCTTCTGTACCTTCTTACGTGTGTTGTTTGCGTCCTTTACCTGTACGGTACGCTGTACTTTTTGAATTTGAATTTCTCCCATAGTTGTAATGATTTTTAATGGTTAATGTTTAATGATTTTAATGGTCTTTATTGTGTCATTTCAATCAACTCCTTGTTTCTCTCAGAGCGTTACGTCGTTTCTCCGCGGACGATACGTCGTTTCTCTCATCGCAACTCGTCGTTTCTCTTATTGACAGTGCAAAGGTACTCATTTTTTAGGTGCAAAACAAGTCTTTCTGAGTTTTATTCTGGATTTATTTGAAATGTTAAAATTGTAAAGAATTGCGAAGAAGCAAAGACAATTAGCATAGTGTACCAATGTACCATTGTACCATTTGGATTTTCGATTTGTACCAAAAATACATGAATTTAATTTATATTATATATTATATTATAATATAATATATAATATAAGTATATATCCTACTTTTTCTCGCCTTGTTACACAAATATATGAAAAATCAAATGGTACAATGGTACAATGGTACAATGTTAATATTGTTAAAATCCATTGTTATGTGATGATTATTGTTTATCTTTGCAAAAAATTAACATTACCTAAAACATTAAAATTACTACGCTATGAAACGATTTTATCTTTTATCGGTCTTGATGGTTATGTTTACCATCAGCGCAAATGCTCAACTTGAAGTAAATTCATTAGGAGATGTTAGAATCGGCTATTATGATTCGCATGGTAGTTACAAAATCAATCTGTTAGCAGGTTCACCTGCATATAACTCTAGCGTGGCTAATATCGGAATGATGGGTAAATCTGTCGTTACGGGTTATGGTACTGCTGCATCTTGTGGCGTCTATGGTTTGGCATCCCACAGTTATACTGGTATGTGTTATGGGGTTGCGGGGTCGTTATTAAGCAATTCGAATGGCGCTGGAGTCATGGGTGGTACTAGTGATTTTATGGGATACAATCTTTATGGAAAATACGCAGGCTATTTCCTTGGAAATTTTGATGTTGTAGGTTCTGTTACGGCTCCATCAATAATACAGCCTTCGGACTTACAACTTAGCGATAATATCACCTCCATAAGCTCACGTGGTGGAAGCGCGCTAAACAAGCTACTTGATATGAATGTGGTAGAATACACCCGTAAGCCACTAATCCCCTCATTAAAACTTCCAGATACCGTTTCCGTAGAAAAGGTGTTGCAGGATGCAAATGTAGACATTGACAAGAAGCATTTCGGGTTAATTGCCCAAGAATTGCAAACTATCTATCCTGAGTTGGTCGTTAAAGGACAGGACGGATATCTTGGTGTAAATTATATTGAGTTGGTGCCTATTCTTGTTCGTGGTATCCAGGAACTGAAATCTGAGGTTAACGAACTGAAAGCTGAGGTCAAAGAACTGAAGGCTAAATGTGCTGGGGTAGAGAAAACAGACATAGACGAATTAGAGAGCGAAGGTATTCAGATTAGTTTGAAATGATTATGAGCAAGAGATTATGTTTGATGATATTATTTGTCTTCTCATGTTCTATACATGTGTTAGCACAAAATGATTTCTATTATTATAAAGGAATGAAAATGCCCTTGTCCCTCAATGAGGAAAAGGTTGTTGTCAGTATTCCCAAAAGTAAAGCAGAAATTTGCGAAAGAATCCGTGCGAATGCTAAAGTTTTGGAAAAGATAAATGATGATATTTTTGACATCTTTGTTATTTCTCGTTCAGATTTCAACAACCTTACCTCTTTAGATTCTTGGAGTGAAGATGAAAAGTCGATGATGATAACGTCAAGCTATTTTACAAAAAGGAAAGCAGAAGTTTTTGCATCTCCGTATCTAAACATACAACTCAAGAATGAAGAGGATGTGAATTTGCTGATTTCGTATGCAGAGATGTATAAACTCCAGATAGTCAGAAATATGCCATTAATGCCAGATTGGTATATTTTGTCGGTTACTCCTGAGTCAGAAAAAAGCCCATTACAATGCGCAAATGAATTATTTGAAAGTGGTATGTTTTCAGCGTCAGTACCAGATTTGTGTTCAGAAGTTGTTGCATGTTCTAACGATCCACTTTTTAATGCTCAATGGGGTTTAGAGAATCAAAATACGGGGTATTCAAATATAGACATATCTGCAAGTTCTGCATGGGTACATGCCACGGGTAAATATGTAAAGCTCGCAATTCTTGACAATGGCGTTGACACAACTCACATAGATTTGTCACCCAACATTGGCACTTTAAGTTATGATACAGAAACAAGAACTTCTCCGAGCCATGTTTATGATAATGGGAATCATGGTACGCACTGTGCAGGAATTGCTGCGGCAGTAAAGGACAATGGAATATTTATAGCAGGAGTCGCCCCTGAGGCAACAATTGTTCCAATAAGTATTGACTATAGCACTTCTACTAATTTCCAACTAAATGCTGCAAGCGGAATCACATGGGCTTATCAACATGGT
>Ga0310695_10008643_pt1 | contig 15628 bp, 13 predicted proteins | sample RumenRJG_04DNA_FD_203882 | JGI IMG/M metagenome (GOLD analysis project Ga0310695, IMG submission 203882) | Bovine rumen microbial communities from Lethbridge, Alberta, Canada - RJG_04 (v2) (version 2) | ecosystem: Host-associated > Mammals > Digestive system > Stomach > Rumen | place: Canada...
GAATAAACTTTGCTGATGAATGGGTTGGGAATCAGGAAGAAAAAAATGATGCTGGCGATATTGCTGAGAAGATTTTTGGCAGAATCCGTGCCGGCGATTCTCCGGCCTTGATTTCATTCGTCAAAAAATATATTGATTCTTTGCAGAAAAAATATGGTTCCAATGCTGACAAGATAAAAAACGCCTTGTTTGAACTTATCGTGAATGCACGGAACATCGCCAGCGAGGTTGATTCTTCTTATCGCAACGAGAGTTTTGACAATGCATTCTCGGTTTTCAGCAAAGAAAATGATATGTCGAACCTGGAGCTTTTTGTGCGCGGAATTTGCTGTGAGTGCGCTTCATTTGTAATGGAAGCTTCTTCCCGCGTTACGAATCCGATTATTGAGAAGGCGAGCGAATTCATAATGTCTCATCTCGCAGAGAATATTTCATTGGAGGAGACTGCTCAGGCTGTGAACGTGAGTTCTTTCTATCTGAGCAAGCTCTTTAAAGAAGAGAAGAATGTGAATTATGTCACTTATGTCACTGATGCCCGAATGGAAAAGGCACGTTTGCTTTTAAAAGATTATTCATTGAGCATAAAAGAAATCAGCGCGGAGGTGGGCTTCAATGACCAGAACTATTTCAGTCGTGCATTCAGAAATAAATTTGGTATGACACCCACGGAGTTCAGAGATGCTGCACAAAAATAAATTCGCTTTTGCTTCTATTTTGTTTATAATTCTTGTTTCGATTTCTTTTTTTTCATGCAGGCGAACTGAAGTCTCTTCTCGTGATTCCGAAAAAACTTCTGCTGAAGCTCAGAAACTTTGCATCGGGTTTTCAATAGATACTCTCGCTTTGGAAAGATGGCAGCGCGATCTGGATATTTTCATGAACCGCGTTAAGGAGCTTGGTGCGGACGTAATCGTTCAGAATGCAGGGAACAGCGTTGAGGTTCAGAACAAGCAGCTCCTTTATCTGATGGAGCGCAAGGTTGATGCTATTGTTGTGCTTCCCAAAAAACGGGACTCACTTACCGAGATTATCCAGAAAATCCGTGCGAAAGGAATTCCTGTGATTTCTTACGATCGTCTTATTACTGACGCAGACATCAGCATGTACATCTCTGTGAACACGGAGCGGGTGGGAGAGCTTATGGCAAAGCGTATGCTCTCGCAGGATGTTGGCCCGGACTGGTATTGTATTCTTGGTCCGGAAGATGATTTCAACATGATTCTTTTGCAGCAAGGGCTAAAATCTGCTATTCGTGACAAAAAAGTGAAGATTCGCGGTACTTATTACACCGAAGGCTGGAATTACGACCTTTCTTATCAGGAAGGCGTGCGTGTGCTGACCGGCATGAAAATCCCGGATGCTATTATCTGCGGAAACGATGCTCTTGCTGGAAGCGTGATCCAGGCTATTTCGGATTATTGTTTGGACAGGCATGTTTCAATTTGTGGTCAGGATGCTGATATCGCCGCATGCCAGAACATCGTTCGTGGATTGCAGGACTTCACCGTTTACAAGCCGATTACTTCTTTGGCAGAGCAGGCTGCTGACTGTGCGGTTCTGCTTGCTAAGGACGAAAAGGTTGAGGACATCGTGCAGGGTGGAAAGACAATCAACAACGGTTTTGCGGACATTCCCGTGGTCTGGCTGGAGCCAAAAATCGTCACAAAAAGCAACATAGATTCTGTAATCGTAGCCTCTGGCTTTCATACTCACGGTGAAATTTACAAGTAGCACAATTCTTAGTACAAAAAATTCTAGAAAGTGCTGCAAAAAATTCCTGAGAAATTGTAAGAATTCGCACAAAATAGCAAAAATTTGAAAAACATTGGCGAGCACGCACCCCCTTGTTACGCTAGAATGTAACCATCAAAACAAAAAGCGTCTGCGGATTCAAATCCCGAACGCAAAATCTAACAATTTCATAAAGGGGGAACCTATGAAAAAAATTATTGCTGTGTTGCTTGCAGGTCTCATGCTCGCTCCGAGCGTATTTGCTGCAAAGAAAATCTCAAAGAAAACACCAATCGGTGTTTCAATGCCAACCAAAGACCTTCAGCGATGGAATCAGGACGGTGCTAACATGAAGGCTCAGCTTGAGAAAGCTGGCTACAAAGTAGACCTCCAGTATGCTGCAAATGATATCCCAACTCAGGTTGCTCAGGTTGAGAACATGATTACTAACGGATGCAAAATCCTCGTAATCGCTTCTATCGATGGTTCAGCTCTTTCAAACGTTCTTGAAACAGCTCGCAAAAAGAAGGTTCAGGTTATCGCTTATGACCGCCTCATTATGGATTCAAAAGCAGTTTCTTACTATGCTACATTCGACAACTACAAAGTAGGTACAATCCAGGGTGACTACCTCGTTGACAAGCTCGGTCTCAAGAGCCGCTCAAAAGACAATCCAGTTTACATGGAGTTCTTCACAGGCGATCCAGGCGACAACAACATCAACTTCTTCTTTGGTGGCGCAATGGACGTTCTTAAACCATACCTCGACAAAGGCGTAATCGTTTGTCCTTCTGGCCAGACAGCAAAAGCACAGGCTGCTACTCTCAACTGGTCAACAGAAGAGGCTCAGAAACGAATGGAGAACCTCATCACAGCTAACAAATACGGTCCAAAAGGCACAAAACTCGACGCAGTTTACTGCTCAAACGACTCAACAGCTAACGGTGTAACAAACGCTCTCCTCTCAGCTGGATACACAGCAGAGAACTTCCCAATCATCACTGGTCAGGACTGTGATATCATCGCTGTAAAGAACATGCTCAAAGGCACACAGGCTATGTCTATCTTCAAGGATACACGTACACTTGCTGCAAAAGTTGTTGAGATGGTTGATGCTATCATGAACGGCAAAAAACCAGTTGTAAACGACACAAAAACTTACAACAACGGAACAGGTATCATCCCTTCATTCCTTTGTGAGCCAGTTTATGGTTCAAAAGACAACTACAAAGAGTTGCTCATCGATTCTGGTTACTACACAGAAGCTCAGCTCAACTAGTTAAACTGAATTGATTAAAGGGCTGTCAAAACAAAATCTGGCAGCCCTTTTTTTTCAAAATCTAAAAAAAGAGGGGTTCCAATGGCTAAGACATTATTGGAAATGAAAAATATCACCAAGTTGTTTCCTGGCGTAAAGGCACTTGATAACGTAAATCTTACTGTTCAAGAAGGTGAGATTCACGCAATCTGTGGTGAAAACGGAGCCGGCAAATCAACCTTGATGAACGTTTTGAGCGGAATCTATCCGTACGGTTCATACAGCGGTGATATTGTTTATGATGGTGAAGTTTGTAAATTCCAGACGATTAAGGACAGCGAGGCAAAAGGAATAGTCATCATTCATCAGGAACTCGCACTTGTTCCGCTCCTTACGATTGGCGAGAACATGTTCCTCGGAAACGAGCGGGGAAGCAAAGCAAAGATTAACTGGCCTGAGACATTCGACAAAGCTGACGAGCTTTTGAAAATGGTCGGTCTTAAAGATTCATCAAAAACACTGATTAAGGATATCGGTGTCGGAAAACAGCAGCTTGTAGAAATTGCAAAAGCTCTGGGAAAGCATGTACGGCTTCTTATTTTGGACGAGCCGACGGCATCTTTGAACGAAATAGAATCAAAGCATCTTCTTGACCTTATGCTTGAGTTCAAGAAGCAGGGAATGACTTCAATCATCATCTCTCATAAGCTGAACGAAATCTCTTATGTTGCAGATAAGATTACAGTCATCCGTGACGGTACTTCCATCACTTCCCTTGATAAACAGAAAGATAGTTTTACTGAAGATACAATTATTTCGGCAATGGTAGGACGAAGCCTTACCGACCGATTCCCAAAACGTGAGCCGCATATCGGTGACGTTTGTTTCGAAGTCAAAGACTGGTGCGTAGACCATCCTGTATTTGACGGAATTAAGGTCTGTGACCACATCAACTTCAACTTGCGAAAGGGTGAGGTTCTTGGAATCTCCGGACTCATGGGCGCGGGCCGAACCGAGCTTGCAATGAGCCTTTTCGGACGCTCTTACGGCACGAACATCCGCGGTCATATTTACATGAACGGAAAGGAAGTTTCTTTCCCGAACGTAAAATCTGCAATCAAAGCTGGTCTTGCCTACGTTACGGAAGACCGAAAAGGAAACGGCTTGATTCTTACCGAGTCAATCTGTAAGAACACAACGGCCGCAAAGCCTGAGAAGATTTCAAATCACTGGATCATCGACTTCGACAAGGAGCGTCAGTATTCAGAGCACATGGCAGTCGAAATGCACACAAAATGTGCCAGTGTCATGGAAAATGTCGGAAACCTTTCGGGCGGAAACATGCAGAAAGTCCTTCTTGGAAAGTGGCTTTTTGCTGAGCCGGACATCCTGATTCTTGATGAGCCGACCCGTGGTATCGACGTTGGTGCAAAGTACGAAATCTACTGTGTCATCAACCGAATGGTAGCAGAAGGAAAATCTGTAATCATGATTTCTTCTGAGATGCCTGAGATTCTGGGCATGTGCGACCGAATCTACGTCATGAACGAGGGCCGAATGGTTGCCGAGATGGACGGAAGAAGTGCAACTCAGGAAAAGATTATGACAGAAATTATCAATTCTGGTAAAACCGACAATTTAGGAAAAAATGGAGACTAGTATGGAAAACACAAATAAGTTAACCACATCCTTGAAATCAGTTTTCAAGGGTAACACAATGATTTTCGTCCTTGTGGGCGTTATGCTTCTTTTTGAAGTTTTGATTGGAATCAAAACTGATGGCGTTGCATCTTTGTTTGCTCCGGCAAATATCACAAACATTATCCGTCAGAACGCTTATGTAGTTATTCTTGCTACAGGTATGCTTCTTTGTATCTTGACCGGTGGTAACATCGATTTGTCTGTCGGCTCTGTAGTAGCTCTCGTTGGTGCTCTTGCAGGTGTGTTCATTGTCAACCTTGGAATGCCTATTTGGCTTGCAATCATTCTTTGTCTTCTTATCGGTACAATGATTGGTGCTTTCCACGGTGCTTTCATCGCATTCGTTCATATCCCGCCGTTCATCACAACATTGGCTGGTATGCTTTTGTGGCGTGGTGTTGCGACAATCGTTCTTGACGGTAAACCAATCGCTCCGTTCCCGCCAAAATACTTGAACCTCTTTGAGAGCTTCCTTCCAAATGCTGGAGAGGCTACAGAGGCAAACGAAATTGAAGTGTTCGGTGAAATTGTTGACAAACACGTATTGATCATCACATTGATTATCACATTGATTTGTGTGCTTGCTTACCTCGCAATGGAAATCGTAAGCCGCCAGAAGAAGATTAAGAACGGCTATACAGTTTCTTCAAAAGGCTCGTTCATCGCCAAGCTTGCTATCCTTTCTGTAGTAATTGTGCTCTTGGGACAGTTCCTTGCTCGTGACCGTGGTCTTCCAGTAATCCTTATCTTGCTCGGAATCATCATCGCAGCTTACGGCTACTTCACACAGAACACAGTTCCTGGCCGCTACCTCTATGCAATCGGTGGTAACGAAAAGGCAGCCCGACTTTCTGGTGTAAACACAAATAAAGTTATGTTCTTTGCATACACAAACATGGGCTTCATTTCAGCAGTTGCAGCTCTTGTTACTATCGCTCGATTGAACTCAGCTCAGCCAACAGCTGGTCAGAACTACGAAATGGATGCAATCGCATCGTGCTTCATCGGTGGTGCTTCTGCTTACGGTGGAACAGGTACAGTCGGTGGTGCTGTAGTCGGTGCTATCTTCATGGGCGTTCTTAACAACGGTATGTCAATCTTGGGTGTTGATATGAACTGGCAGCGCGCCGTTAAAGGTTTGGTTCTTTTGCTCGCAGTACTCTTTGATGTAATGTCAAAGAAGAAGAAGAGCGGGAAATAAAATGGAAATTTAAGCTAGAAATAGCTGCGGCTTCCAAAACAATTTTTTCATGTTGGGGCTTCCGGGTGGAAGCCCCTTTTTTGTCACTCAAAAGATTGCCGGGGCACGCCCGGCAATGACAATAAGATGTCATTAGTCATTATCAGGCTTGACCCGATAATCTTACTGCTATTTTCCCTGCAAGTTTGGAATCACGAATTTGGCTTCGTCTCCGGAATTTGCAGTGAATGTCATGAGTTTTGTTTCGGCATCAGTTGCTACTGTTCCGACTTTGATATTCTTTGCTACATATAAGCCTTTTTCTGTGATGAATGTGAGGCTTGAAACCTGCTTTCCGACAAGAGCGTGCTGCGGGTAATAGTCTTTGTCTTTTGGTGCTTTGAAACCAATCTGGCTCTTTCCCCAGAAGAAGTTGCTCAAAGTTGTAAGACCGTAAGATTTTCCTTCTGAGCTTGTTGCGATGATTGCCTTCAAGGCACTTAAAACCTGTTCACTCGTTCCGGCATCCGTAATTTTTTCGGCTTTGTCTGCCTCATCGCTGAAAGTGAGCTTTGTCACCTTGCCGGCGTTATTTGGATCATCTACATAAATTGTGATTGCCGGAGAGAAGTCGTGGTGAGCTTCACCGGCGGCAATCGTGACGATAGTTTGCGCAAAGGGAGTTTATGCGGATTCTTTGAGCATGTCTCTTTTTGTAATGGGCAGAGAGCGCGCGATTGATTTTTGGAAAAACGCCGGGGATTTTGATTTTGTGCTGATTACAAACGAGCGCGAGCTAGTTTATTCAGCAGGGCTTTCAGGCACGATAAAACTGATTTATCCTTTTGAAAAAGTTTCCGTAATTGAATAAAACTTTATGCCAGGGTCGCTTTGATTCGCTGGAAGAGATTTCCTTTTGTGGTGCGGAATTTGTCGCTCATGTTCTTGTAATATAGAAGAGAAAGGGCGAGAATCGAATCTTTGGGTGGTTCTAGGATAATCGCGCACTGGCTCAACGCGCTCACTGCAGAAAGACGGAGCGATTTTTGAATTCCAGAAATGATTGCGCCTTGCGTGATAGAAATATTCCAGATTTTGAAAAGAACCTTTCCTTCGGGAACGAGAATTGTTGAGATAAGCACGAAAATCCAGAGCGAGATATGCGGAAGAAGAAGAATCTTTCGCTTGCAGAGCTTTTGTGCGATAAGACTCAGACAAAATGCAAGGGCAAGAACTGGTATGCTTTTAATGAAGAAAATTGCGGCCGCCGAAGTGAGAATCGCAACCGCAAAGAAAATCTGCACGAATTGATTTTTTGAAGAAAAAGTTGCAGAAAGCTGTGTTTCTGTTTTTGGAGCATCAGAACTTGGATTGAAGTCAATATTCCCAATCTTTGTACAGAAAAATGCCGTGAGAATCCCGCTTGCTGTGTTGAAAATCAGCATCGGCCCCAAAAGCGCGAAAGTTCCCGCTCCAAGATAAAGCGAGCAGAGAAGAATCTGCGCGACTGCGCTCAAAGCCGAGCCAAGCACGGAAATGCCGTAGACAGAAAAAAGTTTTTCTCCGCTTTTTTTGTTTATGACGGCAATCATGTACATCAGGAGTGCGCTTGAAAAACTTTGTGCGAGCGAAACCAGATAAAAAGGTGAGAAAAGAGTGCCAGCCATGAGAGAAGCCGCCGTTGCTTTGATTAGCGAGAGCAGCAGAAAAGGTGCGAGCGGCAGATTGAATGCCATTAAAATCGCGATGTTTCCCAAGCCCAGCCTAAAGAACGGAACCGTGCGAGGAAGAATCATTTCAATATAAGAAAAAAGCAGCGTGAGGGCGGAAAGATAGGCGACCCGATTTTTAGTTTGCGACTGCATCATACTCTCCTTCTTCGTCTTCGAGCGAGATAATCACGTTGTTTGGCAGGCATACAAGCGGCGAGTCCCAGCCCTGATGCACGCAGATTTTGTTGGGGCATGGAGAATCGATTATGCGGATTTTGCCGTCCTTTATTTCGAAGGTCGTGATTCCGATTGCCCCCTGAACCTTGTAAATGCCGTTTGCCTTTGCGGAGTATTCGTATTCGACATCGGCTGCTCTTACATGAACTTTCGCCGCCGGGCGCAGGGCATTTCTGGCACAAAGAAAAATGCCGGATACAAGCACGATAGAAATAATCAAAAAATCCAACAGCCGAAACTTTTTCATACATGAAGTATATAGTTTTGACAGAAAAAAAGAAATTCGTTTAAGTTCATGGGGGACTTTCAACAGCCTGTGCGAGTTGGAGTTGCATACAAATGTAATTTTGCTGGCCTTTGCATGATTTTTGACAAATTACATTTGTAAGGTCGCTGACTTTGCGTTTGGACGGCAATCTTACAAATGTTTGGCTTATATTTGCAAATCGCTTTCCTTTAATGCTATAATTATTCTTATGAAAATATCACGGCTTGCAGTTCTCTGCTCTCTGTTCACTATTTGCAGTTCATTGCTCATTTTGCTTTTTTCTTGTAACAAATATCCCGAAATGACACTTTCCGAAATTGAGGCCGCTCGTGCCGCTGGTGCGAATGAGCTTGTCGAAAAGACTGTTTCCAAGCCTAACACTAGCAATAAATTTGGCTCTGGAAAGGTGGGCGGCACTTGGAACGATTCGATTATGGGCGACCCAAAAAGCTTTAACCTGCTCGTGGCCGAAAAGGACAGCACGACCGCAAGCGTAATGGCTCCGCTCGTTCAGTATCTTGCGGACTATGACATTATCGAGCGCAAATGGAAGCCTTATCTTGCTGATTTTGAGATTAAAATCGATGAGGAGAACGACAAACTTGATGTGCTTTACACTCTCCGCGATGATATTTACTGGACTTTTTATGATAACGCCAAGCCTCGCGTCAAAATCACCAGCGATGATGTTGTCTTCTGGTACAACGAGATTCAGGGGGATGAGGAATGTGGCTCGTCTGCCTACAACTCTCACTTCATGCCGATGGATGACGGAACTAGCGCGCCGATAACAATCGAAAAAATTGACGAGAGGCGTTTTGTGTTCCACTTCCCGAAGATTATCGCAGAGCCGATTCTTAGCACTAATACGGAGTTCGGGCCTGCATTTTTGTACAGGGCGGCAAAAGAGAAGGGCGGGGCTGCGGCTGTAAAGAATCTTTTCACTGTTGCCACTGACCCACGCGAAATCCCAAGCTGCGGTCCATATTTTTTGACGGAATACACTCCCGGGCAGCGGCTTTTGTACAAGCGGAATCCCGATTACTGGAAAAAGGACGAGAACGGCGAGAGCCATTATTATCCCGAAGAGCAGGTTGTGCAGATTATTGGCGACCAGAACACAGCTTTTCTTCTATTTAAGCAGGGCAAATTGGAGAGTTTTATACCAAGTCCGGAGCAGCTTGAGGAGGTTGTGAAGAATTCAAACAATACGCTGAATCTTGACGGCACTCCAATCGCAGAAAAATCATCTGAGAAATCTGGATACACGGTCTTTAATGCGGACGGCTCAATGAACGCTTCTTTCTGGAGCTTCAATCAGAATCCCAAGAACAAGGACGAGCCTTTTTATGAATGGTTCTGCAAAAAAGAATTTCGTCAGGCGATGAGCTGTCTTTTGAACCGCGAGCGAATCATTCAGCAGGCTTACCGAGGTCTTGGTGAGCCGACATATTCTTTCTTCCCGGCTGCAAACAAATATTACGATGAGAACATAATCCTTCAGTACCGCTACAGTCATTCTCATGCGCAACGCCTTTTGGCCGAGGCTGGCTTTTCAAAGCACGATGACGGATTTTTGTACGATGAGAAGGGGCGCAAAGTTGAATTCGATTTGGCTTTTTCGGCAGGCACGGCAATTTTTTCTGACATAGCCCAGATTATCACCGATGAGTGCAAAAAAGAAGGAATCACGGTCATGGCGCGCCCCACGGATTTTCAGAAGCTGGTTGACCAGCTCATGGGCACTTACGACTGGCAGACGATTATGATTGGATTTGGTGGCGGCTCAATTTTCCCGACTCAGGGAAGCAATGTGTGGGTGAGCGACGGAAACCTTCATCTGTGGAATCCGCTCCAGAAATCTCCTGCCACTGAATGGGAAGCCCGGGTTGACGAGATTTATCACAAGGCAAAGTGCATAGTCGATTACGAAAAAGCCAAGCCGTACTGGGACGAATATCAGAAAATCTTTTTGGAGCAATGCCCGATTGTCTATCTGATTCGTTCACGCTCATTCTTCGCTCTCCAGAACCGCTGGGATATGAGCAATTTCTATTACGACAATCTTAACGGTGCCGAGACGACATATCTCTGGTTGAAATAGATGTCCGGGGCAAGCCCGAACATGACACTACTGTCATTCCCCGACTTGATCGGGGAATCTTTTCTATAATGACAAAGTTTTATTAGTGGGGTAGAATAAATCTATGTTTACGACAATTATTTCTTTTATTCGGGTTGCATTTTATATGCTTTCAAAGAACAATCTTCGTCGTCTTGCGCTCAAATATGACAAGGCTGGCGACATCGAAAGCCGTGACAAAGTTGTTTTTGGAATCGTGCCAGAGTGGGCAAAGTTCGTTTTTACAAAGGTCACAAAGTCCACTGTCGAAGTTGTTGGCGAAGATAAAATCCCCAAAGACCGTGCAGTTGTTTTTATCGGCAATCATCAGGGCAACATGGACATTCCGCTTTTGTTCGGCTTCATCAATAAGCCGATGACTTTCGTTGCAAAGGCCGAGCTTGGCAAAATCCCTCTTCTTTCTGACTGGATGAAGCTCCTTCAATGCACTTTCATCGAGCGAAAAAGCCCTCGCAAGTCGATTCAGGCAATTCACGATGCGGCTGAGGGTGTCAAAAAAGGCTATTCACAGGTAATTTTCCCAGAAGGAACGCGCAGCAAGGGCGGCCCGCACCACGAATTCAAGGCTGGTAGCTTCAAGCTCGCTTTTATGTCGGGCGCACCGATTGTTCCTGTTACGATTGACGGCACATGGCGAATCTATGAAGGTCAAAAAAAGATTGTAAAGGGCAATCATGTAAAGCTCATCGTCCACGATCCAATTGAAACAGCAGGTCTTTCCAAAGAAGAGCAGTCAAAAATCCCTGCGATGGTCGAGCAGATTGTCTGCAAACCGCTAAATGAATCAGGAAATAGCAATGAGAAATGAGCAGTTGGGCTGTACAGAAGATGCCCACATGGAGGTGGGCAAAAGCAAGTTGACCGCAAGAATTTTTAGACCGTTTTACGGGCTAAAAATTCTTGTCAGGACATGGAGGTCCAAATACCCACTCCTTTCATTCATTACTTCTCGAATCATAACCATGCTTGTGATTCTTTTTATTCTTGGCTGGGCTTTGTTCGCTCTGATGGCACTTGCTCCGGGCGACATCGTTGACCAGATGATGCAGCAGCAGCTTATGAGCCAGACCGAGAGCAAGGGCGGCTCAGAGCGCGACAATGTTTTTAGCGAAGAGCAGCTTGCAAAGATGCGCGCGGAGATGGGCTTGGATAAGCCTTTTACGGTTCAGTATTTTATGTGGCTTGAGCGTGTTGTTGTTCATCACGATCTGGGCGTTTCACTCATTTCAAAAGCACCTGTTTCCTTCCTTATAAAAAGCCGTATCGTCAATTCTCTGGTGCTCAATTTAATCTCTCTGGTTTTTATCACGATATTTTCTTTTTTGCTCGGCGTTTATTTTTCGAGCAAGGCTGGAACGCGAACGGATCTGGCGGCCACTTTCTTCGCACTGTTCTTTCATGCGTTCCCCGGAATCCTTCTTTTGATTCTTCTGCAATTATTTGCTTCTGTTTCGGGGCTTTTCCCTGTCACGGCTTACCCGGATTTTCCAATCAGCGAGGCCCCTGCAAAATTCGTTTTCAGTTATACATATCACATTTTCCTGCCATTGTTCGCTTCTTTCCTCGGCGGAATCGGTGGCACAATGCGCATGATCCGCAGCACAATGCTTGATCAGATGGGAATGCCTTATATCATGGCTCTTCGTGCGCGCGGAATCAGCGAGCGTCGTGTTTATCTCAATCACGCTTTCCGCAACACGCTCAATCCTTACATCACCGGTAGCGCGAATCTTCTGGCAAGCCTTTTTTCTGGCAGCCTCGTCCTTGAAATCATTTTTTCTTATCCTGGAATTGGCCGTCTCATGTACGATGCCGTCATGCAGCAGGATGTAAACTTAGTTCTGGCAAATAATATGTTCATTTCTGCACTCGTTCTTCTGGGAATGACAATCAGCGATATTCTTCTTGCGATTGTAGATCCACGCATTCGCTACGGAAAGGAAGGGTAATATGAAGAGATTGTTTCAATATTTAAAAACCCGGCCTCTCGCAATCGTTTCCGTTCTTATCCTTGCGATTCTCTATCTTTTTATGATTTTCGCACCTTTTATCTCGCCTTACTCGCCAACGCACATTTTTGAGGAAGACACTTTCCATCCTTCGAACATAGAGCTTACTTCTCGCGGAATTGTCGCACGTGAATACCGCGTTTTGAACCCGATTACCTGGCGTTACGCAAAAGTTAAGGGTGAAGAGTTCCATCACAAAATCAGCTTTTTCGTAAAAGGCGAAGAATATAAGATTTTCGGGCTGATTCCGGCTAGCCGTCATCTTTTTGGCACAAAGCCTGACCCGCAAACTGGCGAAGTTTACCCGGTCTTCCTTTTTGGCTCGGACAATCTTGGCCGTGACCTTTTTAGCCGCATGGTTTACGGAAGCCGAATTTCGCTTACAATCGGCTTTGTTGCGAGCGCGATTTCCCTTGTGCTTGCGATTTTGCTCGGCGGACTTGCGGGCTACTATGGTGGCAAAACTGACTGGCTCGTAATGCGTTTTTCGGAATTCTTCATGCTGATTCCTGGGCTTTATCTGATTCTCTTTTTGCGCTCCCTCCTTAACAGCAAAATGGACTCTGGCACGAGCTACATGATTATCACCGTGATTCTTTCTTTGGTCGGCTGGCCTGGAAGTGCGCGCACTTTGCGTGGCATGGTTCATTCAATCAAACGCGAGGAATTTGTCATGGATGCAGGTCTTGAAGGCGTGCCGTCCACTGTGATAATTTTCTTTCATATAATTCCGCAGATTACGAGCCTTTTAATCGTCAGTACAACTCTTGCGATTCCGGGCTTTATCATGAGCGAAACCACGCTTTCGTATCTGGGGCTTGGAATTGCCGACCCTGCCGTAAGCTGGGGCAGCCTTATCAACCGCGATATTTCCACGCTCTCAAATCTCAAGAATTTTCCCTGGCTTTTGACACCGGTCTGGCTTTTGCTTGCCGTCACTCTGGCATTTAACTTTTTGGGCGATGCTTTGCGCGACTATTTTGATCCTTATCATGTGGTGTTCAAAACTTGGAAGAAAAAAGGGGCGTTCATTAAACATGATTCAAAAAATGTCATTGAACGGAATTCAAAAAATGTCATTGAACGGAATTCAAAAAATGTCATTGTCGGGCTTGACCCGACAATCTTAAATGAAAAGATTCCCGCGTCAAGCGCGGGAATGACAGATAGAAGTGCGGGAATGACAGATAGAAGTGCGGGAATGACAGATAGAAGTGCGGGAATGACAGATAGAAGTGCTGGAATGACAGGAGAGGCTTCTTCTGTGTCAACTTCCTTTCTTTCCGTTGAAAATCTCCGCGTATCATTCACTGTGCTGCGCGGTTCAAGCCATACTGTGATTCAGTCGGTTCGGGGCGTGTCTTTTGGCATGAACCGGGGCGAAATCCTGGGAATTGTTGGTGAATCAGGTTCAGGAAAATCCGTCACCACAACGGCGATTCCGGCCTTGCATCCTTCCAATGCCACAGTCGAAGGAAAAATCTTCTTTGACGGCGTGGAACTCACTTCGCTAAGCCAAAAAGAAATGCGCTCTTACCGTGGAAAGAAAATCGGCCTGATTTTTCAGGAGCCGGGGCGAAGTTTTGACCCATTGCAGAACATCGGTTCTGTATTTTTTGAAACCTTCCGTAATTCTTACCCCGAAATCACGCGATCCGAAGCTGACAAAAAGACGATTGAGCTTTTGGACGAAGTGGGGCTTCCAGATCCTCAAAGCCGACTCAAAAACTTTCCGCACCAGTTTAGCGGTGGCCAGCTCCAGCGAATTTCTATCGCGCTCTCTCTTGCACAGGGCTGTGAGCTTTTGATTGCCGATGAGCCTACGACTGCCCTCGACGTTACGATTCAGGCTCAGATTGTCGGTCTGCTCGCAAATCTTCGGAAAACGCGAAAGCTTTCTATTATATTCATCAGCCACAATATCGACTTGGTTGCAAGCCTTTGCGACAACATCATCGTAATGTATGGTGGCCTGATTATGGAAAAGGGCACGAGCGAACAAATCATGAATCACGCCCGCCATCCATATACACAGGCTCTTTTGGCTTCAAGCCCACGCTTTGGCACTCATTATACAACAGAGCGTTTGGTCTCAATCCCTGGCCGCGTAACGGATCCTGCCCATCCAGAGCCGGGCTGTCCTTTTGCACCTCGCTGTCAGTACGTCAAAGACGAATGTAAGAAAAGTGACACGGATTGTTATAGGAGATAAATCATGCAAAAATTAGGCATCATCGCACTTGAATCTGCTCAGAATGCTGGTAAAAAAATCAATGATATTCTTTCGCGCTGGCGTGGGGGCGACAATTTTTTGATTCCCAGCTCTTGCCCTCGGTTTGGTAGCGGAGAGGCAAAAGGTCTTGTCAAGGAATCGGTGCGTGACCGTGATATTTATATTCTTGTCGATGTTTGCAATCCTTCCGTCACTTACAAAATGGACGGCTCTCTCAACCGTATGTCGCCCGATGATCATTTCCAGGATTTAAAGCGTGTGATTGCGGCTTGTAACGGAAAGGCCGGGCGAATTACTGTGATTATGCCTTTCTTGTACGAAAGCCGACAGCACCGCAGAACAGGGCGCGAGTCTTTGGATTGTGCGATGATGCTCAGGGAGCTTGAAAATATGGGTGTTCATGACATTATCACTTTTGATGCCCATGACCCGCGTGTTCAGAATTCGATTCCGTTCAGTGGGTTCGAGGACGTTTCTCCGGCCCTTCAATTTACGCAGGCTCTTTTGGTTGAGTACGAGGATTTAAAAATTGACAGCGAGCACATGATGTTCATTTCGCCGGACGAGGGCGCGACTCAGCGTGTTGTTTTTATGGCTTCAATTTTTGGCGTGAATATCGGCATGTTCTATAAGCGTCGTGATTACAGCAGAATTGTGGACGGAATGAACCCGATTATCGCCCATGATTTTTGCGGCGAGTCAGTTCAGGGCAAGGATGTGATTGTCGTTGATGACATGATTTCTTCGGGCGGAAGCATGATTGATGTTGCAAAGCAGCTCAAAGACCGTGGTGCTGCCCGCGTGTTTATGTTCGCCACTTTCGGACTTTTCACAAACGGACTTGATAAATTTGACAAGGCTTATTCCGATGGCATCTTTGACCGTGTTTTCACAACTAATCTTGTTCACCAGAAGCCTGAGCTTTTGGAACGACCGTGGTATTTTTCTGTCGGCATGAACCGATATGTCGCCGCAATCATCGATACTCTTAACAGGGGCAAGTCAATGCAGGAAATTATCAAGCCTGCTGAGCGAATGAAAGAGATTGTCGAAATGTACAAAATCAAGTAGAAAAAGCTATCTACAGGAGCAAACATGTCTGATTTCATAATCCAAGCCGATCATTTAACAAAAAAGTTCACGCTCGATGCCGGGT
>Ga0310695_10008644_pt1 | contig 15627 bp, 13 predicted proteins | sample RumenRJG_04DNA_FD_203882 | JGI IMG/M metagenome (GOLD analysis project Ga0310695, IMG submission 203882) | Bovine rumen microbial communities from Lethbridge, Alberta, Canada - RJG_04 (v2) (version 2) | ecosystem: Host-associated > Mammals > Digestive system > Stomach > Rumen | place: Canada...
AGACGGGGCGGACGATTCTCGATGCCATTCACCGCCGCACCATGGAAGACGTGAAGCATCTACTTCTCGACACCGACAAGTCGGTTGCGGTCATAGCCCAGGAGACGGGATTCCCGTCCGCCTCGGGGCTCTGCTCGATGTTCCGCCGTCTGACAGGACAATCGACGTCAGAATTTCGCGCCGCCCGCCAACCGCGCTAAGGCAGATTCATAAATCGAGGCTCTCGCCGCCTGTCGGCGTTACACGATAGATGCGACTGGCTGGCCCTTAGTCACGGGCTTGCCATGCTCGACGAGGAAGGTGATCTTGCCCGCTGCAGGCGCCTTGATGGGGTTGAAGAGCTTCATCGCCTCAACGACGCAGACTGCATCGCCCGTCTTCACAGCAGCGCCGTCGGCCGCCATTTCGGGCTTGCCGGGTGCGTCGCTCCTGTAAAACGTGCCGTTGAGCGGCGCGAGAACGGGAGTGCCCTTTTGAGTTGAGAGTTGAGAGTTGGGAGTTGAGAGTTGGGCAGGCGATGCCTCTACCGACTTTCCACTTTCAACTTTCAACTTTCCACTTTCAACTGTTCCTGCGGTTGCCTCGCTGTCGGCGGGAATCGGACCGCCCTCCTTGCGCCACTTGAAGTAGCCGAGCGCGACTTCCGGGAAGAGCGCGTAGGAGAGAATGTCCTCCTCGGCCTTGATCGTGTTGGGTGGGAGTTCCTCCGCTGCCTTGACGAGACCGGGCTTAAGCAAGTCAGCCGGACGGCAGGAAATCGGCTTGAGGCCACCGCAGAGCTGCTTTCTAAGCTTCGGCGCGATGGGCGCAGGCGTGCGCCCGTAGTAGCCGGCCGCATAGCGCTTGGTCTCGTCGGTCACCATAGAGTAGCGCTTGCCGGAAAGGACATTGAGAACCGACTGAACGCCGACGATCTGCGACGTAGGCGTGACGAGCGGAGGATATCCAAGATCAGCGCGCGTCTTCGGCAGTTCCTCAAGCACTTCAGGAAGACGGTCAAGCGCATCCTGCTGTGCAAGCTGCGAGCGAAGGTTGGAGATCATGCCGCCAGGAATTGCGTGGACGAGAACGCCTGCATCGACCGGCTCGACCTTCGCGGTGGAGGCGGGCTGGCGCTTTGTCTTGAGGTCCTTGAAGTAGCCGTTGATCTTCGTAAGCGCTGAAGTGTCGAGCCCGGTCTCGAAGCCGCAGCTTTCGAGAATCACCTTGACCGACTCCACCGGCGGCTGAGAGGAGAACGACGAGAGCGTAGAGATCGCGCAGTCGAAGCACCCTGCGCCCGCCTCGGCCGCAGCGAGATACATCGCCGCCGCCATGCCGCTCGTCATGTGCGAGTGGATCTGGATCGGCATCTTCGGCATCGCCTTGCGGAGCGCGGCGACGAGTTCGCGTGCAGCGCCGGGCGTGAGTATGCCGGCCATGTCCTTGATCGCGAGCGAGTCAATGCCCATCGCCTCCTGTTGCTTCGCAAGCTCGACGTACTTTGCGACGGTATGGACTGGCGACGTCGTGTAGCACAGCGTTCCCTGCGCGTGGCCGCCGTACTTCTTCACGCTCGCGATGGCGACTTCGAGGTTGCGCGGGTCGTTGAGCGCGTCAAAAACGCGGAAGATGTCCATTCCGTTCTCGCAGGCGAGCGCGACGAATCGGTCTACAATGTCGTCGGGATAGTGCTTGTAGCCAAGGATGTTCTGGCCACGGAGAAGCATCTGAAGCGGCGTCTTCTTGCAGACTTTCTTGATGCGACGAAGACGCTCCCACGGATTCTCGCGCAAGAAGCGCATGCAGACGTCGAACGTCGCACCACCCCAGCACTCGAGCGAGTAGTACCCAGCGTTGTCGATCGTCTCGGCGATCTTGAGGATGTCGTCGGTGCGCATACGCGTCGCCCAAAGCGACTGGTGCGCGTCGCGGAGCGTCGTGTCCGTAATCCTGACGAAGGGCTTCTTCTTGTTTACTGCCATTTTACGCTTTCCTTTTTATGATCGACTATAAATTGATTTAAAGAATGTCAGTCACCATCTCCTGACCCCTAACTACTGACTCCTGACCCCTAACCCCTAACTCCTGACCCCTGACCCCTGACTCCTGACCCCTGACTCCTAAAAAGATATATCTTACTCTCTGTTCCCGAAATGAGCCGCCCAATGTTGGCACGGTGCTTGAAGATGACGAACGCCGCGATCAGCGTGATGAGAATGCACTGCGGAAGATTGCGATAGCCCTCCGTGCCGAGAATCGGGAACCAAACGGCGACCATTAGGAACAGCGCCGCAGAGCAGCTGCCGAGCGAAATATAGTGCGACACCGCGAAGACAAGCGCGAAGAGCGCAAACGCCGTTCCGACGAGCGCGGGCGCAAGGCCGATAAGCATTCCAAACGCCGTCGCAACGCCCTTCCCGCCCTTGAACTTCATGTAAGGAGTCAGCATGTGGCCGACAACACACATGACACCGACGACGAGAGGAAGCCATGCTTCATCTGGTGGAAGTTCCGGATCAAGGGCCCACTGTCGCGCGGCAAGCGTCGGGAGAAGCCCCTTCAAAACGTCGCACGCAAAAGCGATAACACCCCATTTCTTGCCAACCGTGCGAAAGACATTCGTCGCGCCGATGTTCTTCGAGCCGACAGTGCGCACATCTACGCCGCGCATCTTGCCGATAAGAAAACCGAACGGAATTCCCCCTACAAGATATGCTATAAGCATCCACGCTGCCGTGATGACAAATATTTGCATGTCCATGTCGATATTATACCAAATACAGGGCTGTCGAAACGGTCAGAACTTGATCGACTTGCCGTCCTTGGCGAGCTTGCCGCGCATGCGCGGTTTTGACTTGCCAGCGAGAACGAGGTCTGCAAGCGGATCTTCGACGAAATCCTGCACTACGCGGCGGAGCGGCCGCGCGCCAAGCGCGGAATCGTACCCCTTCTCGACGAGAAACGCCGTCGCCTTCTTGTCGAGCGAAAGCGAAATGTGCGAATCCTTGAGACGCGCCTGCAGCTTGGCAAGTTCGAGCTTCAGAATCGACTCCATATCACCCTTCTCGAGCTTGCGGAAGACGACTGTCTCGTCAAAGCGGTTCAAGAGCTCGGGGCGGAAAGTGCGCTTCGCCTCGGAGAGAAGCTTCTCCTTGAGAAGGTCGAAGCTCGTCTCGGCCGTCTCTGTCGCAAAGCCAAGAGTATGCCCCTCGCGCGCGAAGTCGAAGCCGAGGTTCGCGGTGCAGATGATTATCGTGTTGCGGAAGTCGATTACGCGCCCCTGGCCGTCGGTGAGACGCCCGTCGTCGAGAATCTGCAACAGCATGTTCATCACGTCGGAATTCGCCTTCTCGAATTCGTCGAAGAGAACGACGGAATAAGGCCTACGGCGCACCTTCTCGGTAAGCTGCCCGCCCTCGTCGTAGCCGACGTAACCGGGCGGCGCGCCAACGAGACGCGAAGAGGAATACTTCTCCTGGAACTCCGACATGTCGAGCGTGATAAGCGCCTTCTCGTCGCCGTACACTTTTTCCGCGAGCATCTTCGCAAGATGAGTCTTGCCGACGCCAGTAGGACCGAGGAAAAGGAACGAGCCAATCGGGCGCTTTGGATCAGCCATGAGCGCACGGCTGCGGCGAAGCGCACGAGCAATCGCCTTTATTGCGGGAGTCTGCCCGACGACGACTTCACCAAGTGCCTTCTCCATGCCGAGGAGCTTCTCTGCCGTCGTAGCGTTCATCTTCTCTACTGGAACGCCGCTCATCGACGAGACGGTTTCAGCGACATCACCCTCGGTCGCTTCTATGACTTCCTCGGCGTGAGTCTCTTTCCACTTCTTGAGTGCTTCCTGGAACTCGGCAGATGCAATCTTTATCGACTCGCGATATCTCGCCGCCGAATCAAAGTCACCCGCCTTCACCGCCGCGTCCTTCTTGCCCTTTAGAGCGTCAATCGCCTCTTGCCGCGACGTGAGCGACTTAGGCCTCGCGGATGCGCCCATCCTTAGTCGAGCTCCAGTCTCATCCATCGCGTCGATCGCCTTGTCGGGAAGCTGCCTCGCGGGGAGATAGCGTGCCGTCAGCTCGACCGCGGCGCGAAGAGCGGCGTCGCCGAACTTGACAGAGTGGTGCTCTTCATATTTCGGGGCGATGCCCTTCAAAATCTGTATCGTGTCGGCGACTGTCGGTTCATCGACCTGCACCGACTGGAATCGGCGCTCAAGAGCCGCATCTTTCTCGATGGACTTGTGGTATTCCTTGAGCGTAGTCGCGCCGACGCATTGAAGCTCGCCTCTCGCAAGCGCGGGCTTAAGGATGTTCGCCGCATCCATCGCGCCCTCGGCGCCGCCCGCACCCACCATCGTGTGGATCTCGTCGAGGAAGAGGACTACATTTCCGGCGCGCTTCGTCTCGTCGATGAGTTTTTTAAGACGTTCCTCGAACTGTCCGCGATACTGCGTTCCCGCAACCATTCGCGCCATGTCTATTGCGACTACGCGCTTTGACTGCATCTTCTCGGGAACTTCGCCGCGGTGGATCGCCTGCGCAAGCCCTTCGACGACAGCAGTCTTTCCTACGCCCGCTTCGCCAATGAGGACGGCGTTGTTCTTCGTCCTGCGAGAGAGAATCTGGATTATGCGCTTAAGTTCCTTCTCGCGCCCAATCACGGGGTCGAGTTTCCCTTGCCGCGCGAGGTCGGTGAGATCGCGCCCGAAAGTGTTTATGGTCGGCGTCTTTTGCTGCTTGCCGTTCTCGCCCTTCTGCGAAGATGCTTCACCAGTGTCGCCCTGCCCTGGCGCGGCGTCTTTTTTGCCATCTCCGTTGCCGCCCTGCGTACCGGCGGCGAGAAACTTTTCGACAGTGACTCCAGCGTTGAAGAGAAGCTGCGCAGCTGCGTTCTCGCCTTCGCGCATCATCGCGGTGACAAGATGGACGGTGCTAACCGGCTTGCCCGGCCCGCCTGCCTCAAGCCCCGCGATGTCAAGCACCTTCTTCGTCCGCGCCGAAATAGGAAGCTGTCCACGCTGCATGACTGGCTCGGAGGAGCCCGAGATCATGTTCTTCATCGACTCCGTGAGATCGGAAATTGCAAGCCCGAGCCGTTCGAGACGAAGGCACGCCTGGCATTTCGGGATCGCGAGAATAGAAAGCAGGATGTGCTCCGCGCCGATATGGTCGTGGCCGAACTGCCGTGCGCAACTCGCTGCGGCGTTCAACGCGTCAATCGCGTTCTTCGTAAACATCATGCTCACAGGAACTTCTCCTCGGCGCGCTCATTGAGGACGACATCCTCGAAGCGCTTGTTCATCTCGTCTGCACGCTCCGCGTCCTGACGGTCGCGTTCCTGCTGCGTCTCGCCATCCTCTTTCGACGAGAGGTCTATCGAGGCGAGCATCGACTCTATTTCCTTAAGTTCTATTCCGTCGAGCATCTTCTCTATCGCGGCAAGTCGAAGCGGCGACAGCAGGTCGAAAAGTTCACCCGGGCTCAGTAGTCGGCAGTTCTTGAGGATGGCGAGCGCGCGGCAGAGAGAGTCGCCGAACACGCGTGGCATTTCCTCGAAAAGTCGGACACGTGCGTTGCGCTCTTCGCGAAGAATGTCTTCCGCAACGCGCTTTGCGAGCTCGACAGAGCCGGAGTAACGCAGGCGATACACGTGTCCAGCATCGCGGACGCCGTCGGCAGTGATTCCTGTAAGCTGGAGCTTAAGCGCCCGCATCGCGCGATGGACTGGCTCGAGCTCACCGATGAGATGTAGACCCTCGAGGTGCAGATAGTCGCCAATACGGTAAGGGGCCTCAGCGCGTTCGCACGGGAAATCGACGAGTTCTGGCTCTTTTTTCGACTTATTTGCCTCTTCCGCCGCCTGTTCAAGCCCTTCCACGAGCCCGCTCATGGCGTTCATGATGGCAGCGACGATTGGCGGCGGCGGTTCGTCGCCAGATGTGACTCCCGAAACGGAAATAGACACGCCGGGCGGCAATCCGTCCGCGCCCTTGCGCGTACGCTGGCTCTTCTTCTGCCTGCGAACCCTCTCGCGGTTCGCGCACTCGCGGCAGACGTAGAGCTCCTGCTCTTCGCCGTCCTTTTCCAACTGGATCGCAGTCTCTGCGTCCTTCTGATGGCACAATTCACACTTCATTGAAAGAGTATTATATCAAAAATCGCGTCACCAGTGACCCTGCCGCGCAAACATTGCTTTTACAACGGTTCCGTGAGGTCTACAGCTGTTCAAAACACATCGCTATGTGTGCCAGTGCGAGTCATCGACAAGACAAGTGTCGTCTCGTTCTTGTAGTAGATCAAAACCCAGTCCGGCTCAATGTGGCAATCACGATGCCCCACATAATCGCCATGAAGCGGATGATCCTTGTATTCCGGCGGCAGTTCCCCACCTTCTCGCAGGATATCAATGACATCAAGCAGCTTGCCCATGTTGTACCCACGCTTCTGAAGGCGCTTATAGTCCTTCTTGAAGCGTGATGTGTACTTGACGGCAAACTTCATGCCTCAAGACTCCTGACAAGACTTTCGCGCGTGGAATAAGCCGGAACGGACGGATCGTCAGCGATTCTTTCTGCCTCGAGCATCGCCGCCAATGTCGAGCGATTCGATATTCCTCGTGACACCGTGAAAGGTATCGCTTGCATCCTAATCGCCTGTCGCAGAAAGACATTGAATGCGGTAGAAATGGACATGCCAAGCTCATCAAAGAGCTTTTCTGCTTCACTCTTTATCCCAGCATCTATCCGGATCGTAAGATTTGTTGCTACCATAACACCCTCCTTATGTGTTGACAGCATAATTATAACATATATTTCCTGTGCAAATCAAGTGCATATATGGTGCAAAAAGACACAGCCCCGCGAAAGCCGCAGAACCAATGTCTTCTACCGCCGCAAATGCGCTTTAACCAACTACATCGTGGGATCGGGGGCGAACTCGCCCTGCTCGGGCGGCGGCTCGGAAGTACTGAAGTTGTCGGTGCCGGTGCGCTCTATCTCGCGGTCGCCAAAACGCGTGAACTCGCGATAGAAGTTGACCTTCACCTCTCCGGTCTCGCCGTTGCGATTCTTCGCGACATCGATTATTGCAAGCTGTTCATCGTTAACTTCCTTCGACGTCGCCGTACGCGACGGGCGGCGAAGGAGAAACACGACGTCCGCGTCCTGTTCGATTGCGCCAGAGTCGCGGAGGTCAGAAAGCTTCGGCTTCTCTTCCTTGTCATTGCGCTGCTCGTTCGCACGGGAAAGCTGGGAGAGGACGATCACCGGAATCTTCAGCTCCTTCGCCATCGCCTTGATCTGCTGGGATATCATCGAGACCTCTATCTGGCGGCTTCCCATGCGAGCGGCCTCGCGGCACGTGCAGAGCTGCAGGTAGTCTATGACGATTAGCTCTATGCCGTGCTGCTTCTTCGCTCGTCTTGCGCGGGCGCGAAGATCCATGACGTCAAGCGCGGCCGTGTCGTCCACATAGATCGGCGCGCCCTTCAGCTCCTCGGCGGCAATAGAGAGATTCGAGATAAGCATCTGCTTCTCGCTCTTCGCGCAGAGGCCGCGGTTGAGTCGCCACATGTTCACGTGCGCACGACCAGCAATCATTCTCCTCGTCAGCGCCTCTATCGGCATCTCGAGCGAGAAGATCATCACGGGGTGGCGCTTGCCGTCGTCGGACCTGACGGGTACGTTGTTCATGTCCATCCCGAGGGCGCAGCTCTCGGCGATGTTCATCGCGAGCGACGTCTTGCCGACCGACGGACGCGCGGCGATCACGATCATTTCGGAGTTCTTGAGCCCCTGAAGCTTCTCGTCAAGATGCGTCAAGCCCGTCGCAAGGCCGTCGAGCGTCCTTCCATTCGAGTCGAACATCGCGTCGATGTGCCTGTAGCTTTCGTCGACGGCAGACGCCCATGGCATCGTCGAATCGCGCCTGAGGCCGATTTCGATAAACGACTTCTCGGCATCTCCGAGAACGGCCTGCGCGTCGGGATATTCACTCTCGTCGTAGCACTTCTCGATTGTCGCCGTCGCGCGGTCGATCATCGTACGCCTTAGTTGCTTCGCGATGATTATGCCTATGTAATATTCGGCGTGGGCAGTCGTAGGCGTCTGGTCGATAAGCGACTGGATGTACGCGGCGCCGCCAACGGCCTCAAGGCGACCAGAACTCGAAAGCTCCTCTGTGAGCGTCAGCGCGTCGAGCGGCCTCGAAGCACGCGCCATCGCCATCATCTCCCCGTATATCGCCCTGTTGCGCGGATCGAAGAAAGTCTCTGGGACAACGCCCGCCGACTGGCAGACGTCCATAACGCGCTCGTCGCGCCCCGTCGTATCAAGCAGTATCGACCCGAGCACAGCCCGCTCGGCGTCGACGTTGTTCGGCGGCGTCTTCATGTCATTCATGGGGGCAATTATAGCAAATGGACGTATCGACGAATCGCCGTTGATGTCTACAGGTGTCTAACAGATGTAAACAAGTTGCCAACAGGGGCAACATTCAGCGCGGCAACGCAGACATGCGCTTCGAGATAGTCGCCTCGTAACCCTCTTCGGTAGGACGATAGTATTTCTTCGGCACCGTCAGATACGCCTGCTTGACGTAATGGTTCGCAAAGTTGTGCGGATACTTGTATTCCGTAACCTCTGCGCTTCCAATGGCCTTGACGTGCTTGTTCTTGAGATGCTCTGGAACCGGCTGCACCGCGCCCGCCTCGACGTCGGCCATCGCCTCGGAAATCGCCATGCAGCTCGCGTTTGACTTGGGAGCCGTCGCAAGGTAAGTCGTTGCCTGTGAAAGATTGATTGCACACTCTGGCATGCCGACGAACTCGCACGCCTGCATCGCGGCGACCGCGACAGATATGCCGCGCGGATCTGCATTGCCGATGTCCTCGCTCGCGGAGATCACAAGCCGCCTCGCGATAAAGCGCGGATCCTCGCCCGCAGTCAGCATCTTGCCAAGCCAATAGACGGCGGCATCCGGGTCGCTCCCGCGAATCGACTTAATGAAAGCGGAAATGGTGTCATAGTGGCCGTCTTCCTTCTTGTCGTAGCGTACTTGGCGCCGCTGGACACATTCCTGAATGACCTCAAGCGTCAGATGCACCGCGCCATCATCGCCCTTAGGTGTAGAGCGCATGGCGATCTCAAGCGCTGTAAGCGCGTGCCTCGCGTCGCCATCGCAGATCTCAGCAAGGAAATCGCGCGCGTCGTTGTCGAGCTTGGAAGGCGTCGCGCCATACCCCTTCTCCTTGTCGGCGAGCGCCCTTTCAAGAAGTCTGGCGATTGCCGCGGGTTCAAGCGCGTGAAGTTCAAAGACGAGCGAGCGAGAGGTAAGGGGCGTGTTGATGAAGAAGTTAGGATTGTGCGTCGTCGCGCCAATCAACACAACAGTTCCATCCTCTACATACGGCAGAAGGACATCCTGTTGCGATTTGTTGAATCGGTGTATCTCGTCGATGAAAAGTATCGTTCCTTGTCCACCCAGCTCGTTTCGAGCCCTTTCGCAAATCTTGCGGATATCGGCGACGCCAGAGAGAACGCCGGAAAGCCGCACGAAATTACGCTTTGTAGTCTTGGCGACTACCTCTGCGAGAGTCGTCTTGCCGCATCCAGGCGGTCCGTAGAGGATTATGTTCGTGAGACGGTCGGCTTCTATCACGCGGCGAAGTAGCTTGCCCTCGCCAAGTATATGATCCTGCCCGACGACTTCTTCAAGCGTCGTTGGCCGCATCCTTGCAGCGAGTGGTTCTGTCTCGTGCCCTTCCATCCTTATTCGCCGAACACGTACCAGTTCACAACCGACTTCGGAATCAGCTTGCAGACGGCATAGACCTCCGCGAGCTTCATCGCTTTTGGCGCATAGATAAAGCACGTGTCAGTCCTGTCGTCCTTTGCAATCGACTCAAACGGTTGGATCGACTCGATGAGCTTAGGGTCGGTCGCGATCGGATCGCTCCAGTCTTCCTTTATGACCGTGAGCGAGGGCTTACCGTCGACAAAGCGCACTTCAAAGGGCTGCGTCAGACGTTCCTTGCGATCGCGCCAGCTTTCACGCGGCAGGAACGCGCGATAGAAGAACTGTCCTTCCTTGAAGCCGTTTACCTTCGTTTCAGGAGAGTCGAGTTCCGCCAGCGCACCTGCGAGCTTGATCGCATCGCCTACCGACATCTCAGGCGGGAAGTCAGGCGTCATCTCGTGCTTTCCGCCGTTCGTTTCGCCCGTCCACGTGAACTTGAACGTGCGCTTCTCGCCCTTCGGAATCTTGACCGCCGGCTGAAAGCGCCCGTATGTCGAGGTCTGATCGAGAGCGTCGTCAAACTGCATCAGCGACTGCGGCAGGTTGTAGAGTGCAAACACTGCGAGCGGCATATTTGTCGCGGCTACGGGAGAACCGTCCTTCTCGCGCGTGCCGCCCGTCCAGACAATCGGTTGCTTGCGCTCGCCTCGCATATCGCGGACAAGCGACCAAAAATCTGGCTCCATCTTTACCTTCGTCCCAATCGGCCAGAAACGGCAGCCCTTCACCGACGTCGGCTTGCCGAGTGGCATCCCTGCCTTCTCAAATGCAGCAGCAATGTCCTTCACGCTGTCTTCGGTGAGGAACATAGACTCGTAGTCGTGGTCGGAGTCAGGGCCTGCAAGAAGAAACTCTATCTGCGCATCAATGCCGCAGTCTGTCGAGACGGCGGTGAGCGTAACGGAATTTGTCGCAACGACGATGGAGGCAAGAATAGGAAGAATCATTTTAGGCACCTCTCCTTTGCGCGTTTGAAGCCCTCGGCCGAACGGGCGATAATCTTCTCGTCGACCGCGCAGCTAAGACGAATGTAACCGGCGCGACCAAAGCCAGAGCCGGGAACGGCGAGTATCTTTTCCTCGAGAAGAGCGTCGACAAACTTTGCGTCGTCACCACCGGGCGCCTTCGGGAAGAAGTAGAACGCGCCGCGAGGCATCGTGAACTCTATTCCTGCATCGGCAAGCACCTTCGCCATCAGGTCATGGCGGCGCTTGTAGATGTCAAGATCGACTGTCGTGTCGCAAATCGCCGCCGCGAGACGCTGGCCAATGACAGGCGCGTTGACGTAGCCAAGTGTGCGGTTTACGAGCGTAAGCGTCGTCATCATCGCGCCGTTGTCCGCCGCAGAGAGAGCTGGGTTCACGGCGATATAGCCGATTCGCTCGCCGGCCATCGAAAGCGTCTTCGAGAAGCTCCCGAGGACAAGCGCGAACTTCGAGAGCGGCAATATAGCGGGAACTTCCGCACCATCGTAGGCGAACGCGCGATAGGGCTCGTCGGAGAGGAGGAAAAGAGGACGCCCGCCCTTCGCGGCGCGTTCGGCGTTGACGCTCTCCACGACGTCGACGAGCGCCTTGAGTTCGTCTATCGAATAGATGGCGCCAGTCGGGTTGTTGGGCGAGTTTACGAGGATCGCGCGCGTCTTAGGAGTCACTGCCGCGGCAATCGCGGGGACGTCAAGCGAGAAGTCCTCGTGCGTCGGAACGGGCTTGAGGACGCCGCCGAAGTGTCCGCAGTAGTTGCCGTATTCGACGAAATAGGGGCTAGGCACGACAACCTCGTCGCCTTCGTCGACTGTCGCCCTAAAGAAGCAGACGAGCGCACTCGCCGCGCCGACCGTCATCATCACGTCCGCGCCCTTTAGCTCCATCCCCTGCTGCTTCGAGAGATATTTCGCAATTGCATCGCGCACAGCGGGAATGCCTGCATTCGGGCAGTAGCCGAGTCCAAGCGGCTGTATCGCGTCGTCTGCCAGTTTGTGCAAGACAGCTCGCGCGGCCTCTGGCGGCGGCACGTCAGGGTTGCCAAGCGAAAAATCGCATACAGCATCTTCACCGAACTGCTGTTTCAGTTCGATGCCCTTCTCAAACATCTTGCGGATGAAGCTGGACTTCCCAGCCGCAGCGTGGAAAACATCTGTTACTGTCTGCATTTGAATCATTCCTTGAGTGCTATTATATCAAAATTTACCCGCGTCCGAGACGTCTGCCGCGTCAGGAGATCGTGTGTCGTCTACCTTGTTTTTTGGCGATGACTGTGGAAAACCGACCTTGACGAACACGGCGTCGTGGTCTGATATCCTAAGCGCGGGAATAACCTTCGGCGGGCTCTCGACGCCGCAACCGCGCATGAAAATGTAGTCGAGCGTGCTCCCCGCATGGCGACTGCTTCCTGGATGTGTTATGCGCCCATCCTTGGGAACGCCCTCGAACGCATCGACAAAACCAGCGTCAAGGAGAGTCTGAAACATCGTGTCCTTCTCAAACGACTTCGAGAACCGGTCGGCGTTGAAGTCGCCCGCAATTATCACTGGCGCACGAAACTTGCCGCGCTTCGGCTTTTCCTGTTCGACAAGCTGCTCTATCGCGTAGGCACGTTTGAGACGATTTGTCTGGGCAATCCCTTCCGACGTCTGGCCATAGTTGGACTTTAAATGAACTGCATACACAGTTGCAGTCACAGCTGGCGACACGACAACTTCCGCATGTGCATATCCACGAGGCGGAATCGCGTCCTGGTGTGTTTTCCAACGGCTCCAGTTCGCCTTTGCGACTGGAAGAGTCGTCATGATGACGTCCTGTTGCTGGTCGAAGCGGTCACGCCTGCGGTATGCGGTGACGACGGCGACGGAGAGGTTTGTCCGCCCTATCACGGTGCAAAGCGCCTGGGCAGTTTCAAGGTCGCGTATTTCGCTAAGGCACAGGAGAATATCCTCTTTCCCCGAGGGGTCTACTTCCGATATTCCGTCCGCGAGCATCTGCCCTGCGGCGCGAATTGTCGCTCGCTCAACCTGATCATTTGCCCTATGCTCGGCTCGCCCGGACGGAAACCACTCGCCGTTCCAGGTTCCGACTACAAGCGCGAGAACGAGCGAACTTGCGAACATCACCCGATTTTCTTTATCACCGGTGCCGGCGGCTTGTTGTAGACGCGTGAATACGGAGGCACGGACTCCTTGATCCAGACGTTGCCGCCTATCTCGGAGTCGTGGCCAATTGTGGTGTCGCCGCCGAGGATCGTCGCGTTCGCGTAGATAACAACGTTGTCTTCGATGTTTGGATGGCGCTTAAGCCCTTTCACAAGCGCACCATTAGCATCCTTGTCAAAGGAAAGGCCGCCAAGCGTGACGCCTTGGTAGAGGCGGACATTGCGCCCAATTATAGTAGTCTCGCCGATTACGACGCCAGTTCCATGGTCGATGAAGAACCTCTCGCCAATCGTCGCGCCCGGATGGATGTCGATACCAGTCTTGGAGTGCGCGAGTTCGCTCATTACGCGCGGGATGATCGGGACTTTAAGCTTGTAAAGGACATGCGCGAGACGGTGAATCGTCACGGCATAGAGCCCGGGGTACGCCATTACAACTTCCATTCGGCTCGTGGCCGCAGGGTCGCCGTCGTACGCGGCCTGGACGTCGGTGTCGACGAGACGACGCACTTCAGGAAGCGCAGCGACAAATTCGTCGACAATCTCCTTCGCGTCGCGGCCGGGGCAAAGGAGGACAATCTCCTTCTGGAGATCGGCCGCAATCTCTCCGACCGCTCCACGCGCGGTCAAGTCGCCGTAGACGCACGGATGCAACGCCGCGAGTCCGTGGTTTACGATATGCGCTATTCTCTGCGGAAGTGTCATTGACGCCTCCTTCTTATGCGTGCCACGATACGCGACGCGCCGAGGTTCTTGAAGCCAATCCACATGAGGATCTTGCCGATGAGGTGGCGGCTCTCTGCCTTGACCTCGAGGATCTCGATCCCCTCCTTGTCGCAAAGCGCCTTGAAGTCCTTAAGCGTAATGCAGTGAATGTTCGGCGTGTCGTACCACTGGAACGGAAGCTGCTTCGAGACTGGGAGCCGCCCCGTGAGGGCAAGCGTAAGGCGAATCCTGTAGGCGGCAAAGTTCGGGAACGAGACGATTGCCTCGTTAGCAATCCTGAGTGCTTCGCTCAAGAGCCCACGCGGATTTCTAACTTCCTGAAGTGTGTCCGAGACGATTGCCGTATCGTAATATCCGTCTGGAACGAGCGAAAGGCCTTCGTCGACATCCTCCCAGAAGACGTCGTGTCCGTCGGCAATCGCCTCTTCGTAGCGATCGACGTCGATTTCGACGCCGTCGCCCTTCACGCCCTTCCTGTCGCGGAGAACATCGAGAAGTGTGCCGTCGCCGCAGCCGATGTCAATGACGCGGGAGTTCGCCTTCACCATCGCAAGGACGTTTCTGTGGAGGCGCTCCTGCCACTTCATCACCTTGACAGGACGCTCGGAAAGAAAACCGCCAACGACCTTGGAGAGGTGCTCAATGTCCGTAAGGAACGAATCGTGACCAGTGCCGCTCTCGAGGTGACAGTAGCTCACGGACTTTCCGGCACGCAGAAGCGACGCAACAATCTCCTTCGACTGCCACCACGGGAAGAGAATGTCGTTTTCGTAGGAGACGACGAGCACCTTCGAGTTCACGCGGGCGAACGCGGCATCGAGCGAGCCATAGTGGTCGCAGGGATCGGAAAGATCCATCGAACGCGTTATGTGAAGGTAGGAGTTCGCGTCGAAGCGGCGCAGGAACTTCATCGCCTGGTAGTCGAGATAGCTCTCGATCTGGAAATACGTCTTGAAAAGGCGGTCGCGCTCGGCGCGTTCCTCTGCTGGCGCGTGAACGAAGTTGTCCTGAAGCTTTCTCCCGAACTTCTGCTGCAAGAGCTCGCGTGAAAGATACGTTATGTGCGCAAGCTGGCGCGCTGCGGCAAGCCCCGCCTTCGGGCCCTTGCCGTCGCCTTCGAGATAGTAGTCGCCGCCCTTCCAGTTGGGATCGTCCGTAATGGAGTTGCGGCTCATTACGCTCAGCGCAATCGCCTGTGTGTTCAAGCTCGCGCTCGTCGCGATAAGGCACGCCTTCTCCATGTCGTCCGGGAAGCGCGTCATCCAGTTTACGACTTGAAGACCGCCGTAGCTCCCGCCGACGAGCGCGGCAAGTTTCTTCACGCCGAGCTGCTTCAAGAACATCCTGAAGACGTCTACCGCGTCGTCGAACGTATATTGCGGGAACGAAGAGCCGTAGGGCTTTCCTGTGTCGGGATTGATCGACATGGGGCCCGTCGTTCCTGTGCAGCCACCGAGGACGTTTGAGCAGATGATGTGGTACTTGTTCGTGTCGAACGCACGGCCGGGGCCAACCATTTCCTCCCACCAGCCGCTTGGCTTTTCTTCGCCTGGCTTTATGCCCGCGACATGCGCGTCGCCGGTGAGCGCGTGGCAGATGTAGATTGCATTGGAGTCGCCAAGTGGCGCGCCGCACTCTTCGTATGCGACTTCGATTTCCTTCAAAACGCCGCCATAAGCAAGCTTGAGCCCGCCATCCGGCAGGTTCAGCTTCATTTTCTTCAATTCTACAACTCCAACGCCCTCAGTCATGATTGGCGGATATTATACCATATTCCGCGCGCATCATACGTCAAAGCGGGCGCAGCGAGTTATTTACGCAAAGTCAATGGGATGGGAGCGCTGGAGCGCGACCACGAACCCCGGGCTGTCGCGGCAATCGCTTCGCGATCACGATGCCACCGTGTTGCGCCAGGGCTTGAGCCGCTTCGCGGCTCGCCCGCGCATCGCGGCGGCATCGACCCTTCGGGTCT
>Ga0310695_10008650_pt1 | contig 15620 bp, 8 predicted proteins | sample RumenRJG_04DNA_FD_203882 | JGI IMG/M metagenome (GOLD analysis project Ga0310695, IMG submission 203882) | Bovine rumen microbial communities from Lethbridge, Alberta, Canada - RJG_04 (v2) (version 2) | ecosystem: Host-associated > Mammals > Digestive system > Stomach > Rumen | place: Canada...
TGAGTATAGCAACACTGCTTGCTCAGCATAATCACGTAACAGCTGTTGACGTGATACCTGAGAAGGTGGAGAAAATCAACAAAAAGATTTCGCCTATTCAGGATGAGTATATTGAGAAGTATTTGGCAGAGAAGGAGCTTGATTTGACGGCGACGCTGGATGGTAAGGCTGCTTACAAGGATGCGGACTTCGTGGTGATTGCGGCTCCGACGAACTATGACCCGCAGAAGAATTTCTTTGATACGCATCATATCGAGGACGTGATTGACCTCGTGCTTAGTGTGAATCCCGATGCCGTGATGGTGATTAAGAGTACTATCCCTGTCGGGTATTGCCGTTCGCTGTATGTAAAGTATGCGCTGAAGTTCTTGACGGACCCGGCGTTGAAGGGGAAGAAGTTTAACCTGCTGTTCTCGCCGGAGTTCCTACGTGAGAGCAAGGCATTGTATGACAACCTCTATCCCTCTCGCATTATCGTAGGCTATCCGAAGATTCTGCCTGCTGACAGAAACAGAAAATGGGATGAGGAAAATGCTGCAATTACTGCGATAGGTAATCCAGAGGCAGAAGAAAAGGCTAAGACGTTCGCCGGACTGCTACAGGAAGGTGCCATCAAAGAGAATATCGACACCTTGTTTATGGGTATGACTGAGGCAGAGGCTGTGAAATTGTTTGCCAATACCTATTTGGCTTTGCGTGTATCATACTTTAATGAGCTGGATACTTATGCAGAGGTGAAAGGATTGGATAGTCAGGCTATCATATCTGGCGTTGGTTTAGATCCTCGTATCGGTACACATTATAATAATCCTTCATTTGGTTATGGTGGTTATTGTCTGCCTAAGGACACAAAGCAGTTACTGGCTAACTATGCTGATGTGCCTCAGAATATGATGACAGCTATCGTGGAGAGTAACCGTACGCGTAAGGATTTTATTGCTGATGAAGTGCTACGCAAGGCTGGTTACTATACTGCTAATAGTGACTGGAGTGAGAGCGCAGAGAAGGAAGTGACTATCGGCGTGTTCCGTCTGACGATGAAATCTAATTCCGATAATTTCCGTCAGAGTGCTATCCAGGGCATTATGAAGCGTGTGAAGGCCAAGGGTGCCAATATCATCATCTACGAGCCTACGCTAAAGGATGGCGAAACGTTCTTCGGGTCTCGTGTTGTGAATAACTTGGAAGAGTTTAAAAAGCAGAGTGATGCCATTATTGCCAATCGCTATGACGAGGCACTAGATGATGTTCAGGAGAAGGTCTATACAAGAGACATTTTTAAGAGAGACTAATCAAGAATTTGAATTAGAGAATGAAGACCATATTAGTTACAGGAAGTGCTGGATTTATCGGTTCGAACCTTGTATTGCGTCTTTTTAAAGAGATGCAGGAAGGAACTATTGTGGGACTGGATAATCTAAATGATTATTATGATCCGACACTGAAAGATTATCGCCTCAGTGAGATTGAGAAGGCTAAGCCAACGGGAATTGAATATGAGTTTGTCAAGGGTGATTTGGCTGATAAAGCACTGATTGATGGACTGTTCGAGAAGTACCACTTTGATGTGGTGGTAAATCTGGCAGCACAGGCTGGCGTACGCTATAGCATCACCAATCCTGATGCCTATATTCAGAGCAACATGATAGGTTTCTATAATATACTGGAGGCGTGCAGACATAACCCTGTAGAGCATTTGGTATATGCTTCTTCAAGTTCTGTCTATGGTGGCAATAAGAAGGTACCATTCAGCACGGATGACAGGGTAGATAATCCTGTGTCGCTGTATGCAGCTACGAAGAAGAGCAATGAACTGTTTGCTCACTGCTATTCAAAGTTGTACGACATCCCAACCACGGGTTTGCGCTTCTTTACCGTTTATGGTCCTGCAGGTCGTCCTGATATGGCGTACTTTGGTTTTACCAACAAGTTGCTGAAAGGCGAGACCATCCAGATATTCAACTACGGCAACTGCCGTCGTGACTTCACCTATGTCGATGACATCGTAGAGGGTGTGTATCGTGTGATGCAGGGTGCTCCGGAGCGTAAGAAGGGCGAGGACGGCTTGCCCATCCCGCCGTATGCTGTCTATAACATCGGTGGTGGCCAGCCAGAGAATCTGCTGGATTTCGTGAATATCCTGCAAGAGGAACTGGTTCGAGCCGGTGTCCTTCCCGCAGACTTCGACTTCGAGGCACACAAGCAGCTTGTTCCCATGCAGCCAGGTGATGTACCAACCACCTATGCAGATGCCACAGCCCTTGAACGAGATTTCGGGTTTACACCCAAGATAACGTTGAGAGAAGGACTGAGGAAGTTTGCAGAGTGGTACGCATCCTTTTATATGTCAAAGGACTAAGGTCAAATGTCAAAGGCGAATTGTTGATTCCCTTAAGTGATACACAGACAAGTCGGTCATGGAACTATTGGTTTGAGAGCAACTTCCAATAGGGATATGGCCGCTTGTCGGTTATAAGGATACAGCATTGATACAGAAATGGCAAAGATGGATAATGAAGAGCTAAGAGAGGTGCGTAAGCAGATGATAGCTCAGATGGAGCAGAGACTGCAGGAAATGCATCCAAAGGAAGAAGATAGGATGTTTTACTATCATTCCTCTGAGGATCGTATTGTTCTGTCGCATGCGCTGTTTTGGGTGATGACACTGCCTCAGTGCATGAAGGGTAAGATTAGGAAGGAACGTTTTTTTCTCTTGCTTCGACAGTATGAAGAAGAGATGCTTGATGCCTTTCTCACGGAGGATGATTATTTCCCAGAGCTATTGCATTATTGCAACATCCTATTTGAGATGCTCCCCACGATACTGATGAGTACGGGATTGAGAACGGACAAGGATGCCCGTAAACTTGCCGCCATCTCCGTCGTAGCCGCCGGCTATGGTGGTGACATGGATGAGGAGTTGTGTAATGAACTCTTGGATGATATGGACTTCCACTACAATAAGGTGAAGTGCAGGAAGATAGAAGGGATGCTGCAAAAGCTGATGAAGATGGTGGAGGGAGAGATGAGAAGTATGAGATAAACTCGATGGGGAAACCATCGAGCACAGGGGAACCCTGCGGAGAAGCGCAGGGAGAGGTGGAAAAATAAGGTGATAATATTGCGGAAAAATGAATATACTTGATTCAATAGTAGAAACGTTTTCTAAATTTGACAATTGGCATATAGCTTTCTTGCTTGTCATCGTGTTGCTTTCTTTTTTTATAGTTAAAAGAAATGTTCGCCAATTTATTGATGACTTGTTATTAAAGAGTCGTGTCAAAGAATCATTGTGGTTACTGATTATTGTTTTGGGACTCACATGCTATTTGATTGGATTTGTTGCAATTAAGGAAGATGGCGTGTATAGATCTTTGGTAGTTCAATTGGGGAATCTGTTTACGACGGGTGTTGTTTTAGGTTTCCTAACGAACTCAGATAGATTTTTAGGTGTTTTTAAAGCCAGCTTAAACAAGGTAATAACTGGAGAAGAATATATTGGGAATCGGAAAGACCTGCCTACATATTGGGTGAGAATATCAAAACATTTGTTTAAAGACAAGTTTCCTGCTATTAGTGAAGATCTTCTTGGAATAGTTAAGAACAACTATTTTCCAAAAGAAGACTCATCGTATTATGAGAGTTACAAAATAAAGAACGATATAGCATGGGATGATGATGAAAGAACGATAATAAGACTGGTGGAGACTATAACAGTGAAACTGGTGACTCATGGGAAAGATCATGAGTTTGTTGTACATAGTTTTATTAACAAGCCGAATCGAGCAGAGATGGGGAGTATCTTCTTAAGAAATTTCTATATCGATAACGTTGATGTAAGGAATGAGAGGAGACTAAAGGTTAAAAATGTTGACTATGATGAAGCAAATCATCGCACAGGTTTGGAGATAAAAATAAAATTGAAGGGTAAAGAGACCTTTGACTTAAAATATGTGTTTGAGAATAGATACAAATATGAAAATGATCATGATTTGTCGTTTTCTGCAAGTAGAATCACAAAAAATTTGACTATAGAAGTAAATAAGTGTGAAGGTATGTCGTTTGACTTTTATAAAGCAGGCACTATTGAAAACTTCTGTGATAGGAGTGACGCAAATTCTGGGGAATGGGAGTATCGAGGAATTATACTACCTAAGCAAGGATATGTATTACACATAAATAAAACAAGGTGAAGTGTTGGAGGTAGGTCAAATGCTGTCAAAGTTGATGGATATGTAGGAAATGGGCGTTTTTCAGCGGGAGAACCTGTAAGCAAGGATTACTAGAAATGGTCGAGATTGTATCGCAACATACGAGACAATAAGCCCTGCGGAGAAGCGTAGGGAGCGGTGGCTGAGAAATTACGCGATAGAATCGCTGGGCAAGAGACGAAAGATAGCCGCGATGGTATCACGGCAAACAGGACAAGAAGTACTACTATGACTGATGCAATTAACAAAATGCGGCTTTGTATACAGGAGATGAAGTTTTGTAAGAGTATCATCGACTGTAAGGGTGAGGTAGATGAGTGGTGTGCTCATCTATTTGCCATTTATATAACCATTAGGATGGACGACTTCACCAAGATCGTTGGGAAGCATATTCCGAAGACGGATGGCAAGAGGGAATACTTCACGGAAGTCCTAACGCGATATAATGACGGATATAGGAGTGTACGAGACAAACTAGGAGCACATTTCCAAAATCCTAAAGAAACGGGAGATGTAACGGATATAGAATTACAACAAAGATTATCAATCTATTCATCACTGGACTACGATGGCATATGTAATCTTGTTGATATTGCAGTGCTATTATTCGAGATTGTGTGTGAGGATGCTTCCGAAGACGTGGCATTAGAGCCAGCGGCTTCTAATGACCTGATGGAGGTGACAGCCCATTGCCATGACATCTATATGGACGACGTGGCACATTTGGGAGTAGATGCTTTTGCCATCAGTGGAAAGAACACGGGAGTGATGTTTACCTGCTCTGCCGCACAACAAAAAGCACAATTGCTGAAAAGTCTGCAATTAATGACTCAGACGGTATGTGGTTTTTGTTGCTTGACTTTTAACGATGACAATACAAAGCGGCTTTTTAAGCGTTATTTTATTACGCTGGTCATTAATTTCTATGACAATTTTGTAACGCGGAATATTCCTGATACAGCAGACCAATATGATGAGGCATTTGATAAGTTGATAGGAAATTTGGGAACTAAAACTCAGCCTAAAGAGGAACTAGAGAAACTGTTGGCAGACTTGGTTTCAAAGCGTCAATTGACACCACGCGTTGAAAAGCTGCGTAAGGTAAGAGATAAGGTTTGTTCGCATCTGGATCTCGATATGACTCTTGATGACCTCAATCAACTGCTTGATGATACGGGAATGGACTCCACTATAGAGCTATATCACGACATCAATGTGTCATGGGAATACTTGTTGCGGCACGTCTTCTTGCTGAGAATGGTTGCCATACCGGCACGAAGTCCTCTCTACGGCAGTGAATTTGTGGAGATAAATCGACCTAAACAATTCTATGAAGAGAATAAAACGGCCAATGCCATACCAGGAAAGAGCATCATGGAACTGTGGCATGACGTGATGAAAAATACACCAGACTTTGAAAAGTCATGGTATACACTAACGCAATATCTGATGCACCCGAAGCGAATGGAATACTATGAGCTTACTGCATTCTTGACATCACGATTTCATTTGCTTATACTTACACCAAGGGAAACGATGACCATTCGTAATTTGGTGATGGATGTACAACATGGTGCTCCAGAAGATATATTGGAGTGGCTGTTGGATGTTAACTTCTCAACACACAAAATAGCTCCGATACCATATCATGCATTACTGTATCTGCTGGCTCAATATGCTGATAAAGACAAGGAAAATCATTTGCAGGTTATAATTGATGGGATATTAGCATCTAAGAAAAGCCTGTTTCATCCATATGCGTTGTTGATGCTATTACATATCACCATGAAATCGCATCATTCTGTTTTGCATCCAGAAGAAGTGGTGCCACATCCGCTAATGGTGGATTACATTAATAACTATCCCCACGCGATAATAAAAGCAGCCATGGTGATTTCGTTATGCTCGTTTTGGTTTGAAAGTTCCATCTATTACCATCATGTAAAGGCGATGGGACAAGTGACGGCATGGCTGGAAGAAACTGTGCAAAAGGCTCTTGATGAGTATTGTAAATATACAAAAGTAGATGAAAAGATGCAGCAGGAACTGGCAGGTATCGCATCTGTCAAGCGCTTTGTACAACTCAACTATACGTTAGCATGTCTGGAGAAGAAAAGAAATCAAAAGAAGAATCCATTTCTGCAGTATTCTGCACTTCATTTGATATGGCATTTACCTGAAGATCAATACGAGCAGTGTTATCATGCGCTTGCAATTGAGCAAATGGGAGCAAATAAAGATGCATTAAGATATATGCAATGGGTTGCGGACCAGCATCCGTTGGATGATGGTATTCAGAAGTGTCTAGAGGACATGAAAGGGAGAATAGAGACCGTTGGAAATTTGACAAAATAATAAAGTATGATTAAATCAAACTTTAGAATCATAGCAGTAAGGGTATTGGGGGAATGTGCAAAGGAAATAAAGCGAGCATTGAAACCCGATACCACCTATTTCCTATGTAATGATTACGAGGACTCTTATGATGAGTTTGGTAACTGGGTTCGGATAAGAAGGGTGAGAGAATCTGCAAAACGGTTGCCTGCAGATTTTTTTACTGTACCTGAAAAGGATTTTGAGAATCACGAAATAGGGCATATACCAACTATCAGCGTATCGGCTATCGTGGGAAAGAATGGGGATGGTAAAAGCTCACTGATAGAATTGATGTTGAGGATTGTCAATAATTTTAGCGTGAAATATGGTTTTACGGAAGACCAAGAATCATTGGCCTATGCGCAAGGAGTACATGCTATATTGTTCTACGAAATAGGTGAGAAAATCTATTCAATTAGCTGTCATGGGGAAGATGTGAAGACATCCTTTGTAATAGAGGGAAAAAACAAAGGCTCTATTATACAACACCGTCAGACATTGTTCTATACTATCGTGGCCAATTATTCCATATATGCGTATAATGCCAGAAACTTTCAGAGAGAAGTTGAGGATGATGAGAACTGTTGGATAAATGGCGTATTCCACAAGAATGATAGCTATCAAACCCCTCTTGTTCTGAATCCAATGAGGACTGATGGTAACTTTGATGTTAATAAAGAGGAGAGTTTGTGCAGGCAGCGTTTGATGGCACTCTACGCAGATTTGGGCGATGTTCCAGAGGCCAGAGTTATTAATGGCGATAAGACAGCATCAGGTTTTGCATTCAATTTGGAAGAATTATCAAAGTTAGAACTAACCACCCTGAAGAGTTATTTCAAGAATGTATGGAAGTCAACGGACTTGAATTTTGTGGCGAGTCACTTTGAAAGCTATCTAGAATATGAAAGGGAGGGAAAGAATACTCAGTCGAATGAGTCGTTAAGGGCAGATTTCTACAGCCAAGAACTATTTTGGAAAGACTATGCAGATCTGTGGGATAAATATCAAACACTGTTTTCGCTTGCTGAAAAAGTGGGAAAGCAGGTGTATGCAGAAAATAATGCGGATTATGGTGCAGAGGGAACTGACCTGAAGAGATACCTTGTGGCTGCAAAAGAAGCATTTAGTAACTTTATTGAAGACAAAAAAGAAAAAAAGACTATTCTGGACTCTATTGATAAGGTATTGAATAGATGCGGGCAATTAACAGGATTGCAATTCCAGAGGTTAGTGCTGATTATTGATGTATGCGAGTTGTGGTCAAAGCACCAATGGTTCAGTAAAAACGAGTTTGCACTTGCAATTAATAAATATGTGAAAGATGATGTTGGAAGAGGACGGGAAAGACGCCATGCCCTATTGTATATCATATATAAAACCATATCTATCTTCTCTCAATATAGTCGATTCAAGAATCAGTTGGATATAGAAATTAGGTATTTCTATTTGTTTGACAGGCGTTTTGAGGACGGATCGGATTATTTTAATAGGTTGCCACAATGTTTCAAGGCCTTGTTTGTGGACGATGAGCAAGAGCATATAGTAAAAAAGTATGATACACTGAAGCTGAGGCAAACAATTAACTACTTGGTACATGGTTCTTTCAAACTAACCAGAACAGAAGATGGATATACTGGGCGTGATTTTGACTACGGACATTATGTGACTTTTGGCAGACTGCAGGGCTTTATAGAAGATGCTAAGGAACGCTGTGATGAAGAAACTATTGCTCTGTTGCCACCGCCAATTTTTGTGGGCGATATTCTAATACGAGAGGGTGAGGATATTACAGGACAGCCTAGATTTAGGATGGCTGATTTGAGCTCTGGCGAATTACAAATGTTAAATTCAATCAGTACTTATCTGTATCACCTGAGGAACCTAAACTATCGTGTGAGTACAGAAGGACTGATAGAGTATTCATACGTTAATTTGATACTGGAGGAGGTGGAACTATATTTTCATCCAGAGTATCAGAGACAGTACATTTACGAAATGTTGAAACAGATAGCTCAGGTGAACTTGGAGAATATTAAAGCTATCAACATCATACTGGTGACGCATTCTCCATTTGTTCTGACAGATATTCCAAAGAATAATGTCTTGTTCTTGAAGAAAGGTAGACCTGTCAGAGTTATGCAGGAAGATACATTTGGAGCCAATATACATTCATTATTGCAGAACGGTTTCTTTCTGGAAGGTGCACCGATGGGCGAATTTGCTAAGGAGAAAATCAATAGGATGTTTAAGCGGCTACATCAGGGAGAATACAGTGAGGAATTGTTTGAAGAGATAAGGTTAGTGAGTGAACCGTTATTGAAGACGCAACTGTATCAGTTATTCAGCTTGAATAAGTTGCCATATCATAACCCTCAGTATGAGATGTTATTGAACCGAATTAAGGAACTCGAAAAGAAATTGAATGATAGATATTAGTATATCTGCAGTACAGCAGAAGGTTATTAGGGAAGCTTACTATAAGCGACTGACGGATTGGATTACTAAGAAGAAATTATGGTCAAGAACCGGTAATGCCAGGGCGAATCAGATGATGCGCTTTGTTCGTACATATTCTAAATACTATTTCCTTTCTCCCGCTGATCAATTGATTTTGAGAAGTTGTGATTTTGAAATGGTCTATGCTAATGAAAAAGCCGATTATGATAGTAAGACTGGGATTGCGAAAAAGAGGACAAGCTATGGACGCTTTGTGAGCAGGATGCGGGAAATCTATAATGGTTTTATGCAGGATGAAGATGAGATGGGGGTGAAGAATGGCTATTGGTTGATGAAAGAGTTAGATATTAAGGTTTGCCCATATTGCAATAGAAACTATACGGTAACAATCCATACCAAAGATGTCAAGGTGAGACCAGAGTATGACCATTTCTATCCTGAGGCTTTACATCCTGTGTTAATTTTGTCGTTCTATAATCTGGTACCATCTTGTCCACAATGCAACCATCTGAAAAAAGTAAAAGTGTTGGAGGTAAATCCGTGGGAGGGTTACAAGGATGGTTTAAGGCCTAAGTTTAGAGTGGATACTTCAAAAGAGGATTTTCCTGCCCAACCTGTTATCAACATTGAAAATCCCAATGAGAATACAAATAAGCTTGGAATTAAAGAACTGTATAATGAACATAGTGATTACGTGAAAGATATTCTTGATAAAATTCAAGCCTATAATCCTGCAACCTATCATGCTATTGCAAGAGATTTCCAAGGTATAGTACACACAGAAGCAGATTTGGATAGGATGGTATGGGGGAACTATACGCAAGAATCGGATGCGGAAAAGAGGCCGTTGTCAAAGTTGACGGCAGATGTTTTGGAGCAGTATAAGAAGTATTTGTGAAGATAAACAAATAAAAAGTATAGCGAAATGACGGCTGTACCAACATATAATTATATTCTTAACAAGGTTGATAGCCTTACTCGCTTGACGGATAGTATATTGAGTGTTCAGCTAATGCAGAATGCTAAGATGGACTCTGTCTGTGATATAGCCTCTCAGTTATCTGAAACTCAAATTGCATTACAAAGTCAAACAGAAACAGTTTCTGACCAGATACAAAAGATATCTGAATACGGCATTGGGTATAGTGATGTGGTTGCCCATATTACTATACCATTGGTTATTGCTCTATTTGCTTTTGCAATGCCGTTACTGTTTCAGGTAATTACTCACATAAACAGCAAATACACCTCGGAACCTATATCAAAGATGTTCGAAAGTTGTTTGCCATATAAATCATATTGGGTGGTTTCTGTTTTCAGCGTTTTATTCCTTATTTTATTTGGTGTGGTATCATTTGTTGTTGTGGGAGAAGTGAGAGGCCCAATGATGATGGTATTGAACTGGGCAAGTCTTTTTGTGGCGCTTGTTTATTCAACGGCCATTCTTGTTTTCCTTAAGACATGTATCAGATTTAATTCGCCAGACAAACTACTGGCTATGATAAGTGAGCAGTATCAAGCAGAATTGCGATACGATGACATGAAACTTGCATTTAAAAAAATAGCAAGACTTCGTGATAAAGCGCAGTTTTGGAGGTCGAAAGGATGGAAGTCGTTTAGAGAGTTCACTTTTCGCTCATTTAATCTCTTTCATCACTATCAAGCAAGAACAGACTATGGAAACAGACTAGTGGATCTATGTAAGTATGCACTGAATACTCGGAATAACACGCTATTATTTTCGATAATGATAAAGTTGGACGGTATTACTGCCTCAGAAAAACATTTTGGGTTTATACCGCCCTCTTTCAATTTGAAAAGTTTTAAAGATACAAGTATATTGCCATTTACAAAGGCTTTCTATGAAGGTATTATGGACTATTATTCACATGCTGAGGAAAATCGACAGTTTGAGGAATGGATTATTAGGAGAAAGTTCTCAGCCTTTAAGGAAAGCAGATTCCCATGGGAGAGAGAATACGTTGATACCATTAGAACTGTGATTCAATCAGTTGAGGCGGGCCATCTTGGTATATATGAAAAGTATTTGGATACATCAGGTTTCCAGTATCTTTTCATTAAGGAACTTTCGAATAGAGCATATATTGAAGGTGCAGATGAGACAAGTCAGAAGGCTGTTGACAACAAAGTTAGGGAAACATGGGAACGATTGAGCGATATACACTTTATAATGAATGCTTATTTGTACTCACGTGGATATTTGGAACTACTGCCTGCATTGTTAGATGCCAATTATTATAGAACAGGACATCTGTACGACATAGTGCCTCATGAAATATTACTTCGCTATTTGCGGTGCAAACGAGAATTCAGAAGTGATGGAGGTTATTGGTATTGGAATGCAAAAGATATTTTTGGCAGAGACAAGGTAGATGGAGAAATACTAGAAAAGTTTGCGGCAGCTATGATGATTCTGAACTCTACAGTAAAGGTTGAAGGACCATTGCATACATCTAAAGTGAACTTGGAGGATATTGAAAAATACAAGAAAGTGCTCGTTAAGTATATGGACGAGCAAAAGGATAATAAATATCTCCGAGAAAAATATTCATTCATTGAGAAAGTAAAATCTACAACAATAATAAACGGGTGTACTAAACTCTTCAAGTCCAAGGGTGCGGATATTTTTGATGCAGATATTCCCGAAGTGCGAAAAGAGTTGTTGATGAACGATCTGGTCAACGTGTACCGAAACACGGGGTGGATGCCTAAAGGTTTGAAAGAAAGGGGAGAAAAGGGCCTCGTGGAAAGGGATCAACTGCAAGCTTATACGGTGCTGATGAATAAGAACTTTGTTTGTCAGTATAACGAAGATGATTCTTTCCATATGCAACGTCATTTTGAAATCGTATTTGAGCAGAGGGCAATCTATATGATTTATTCAGCTATCAGTAAGATGAAACCGAAGAGAAGGAAAGTAAGAGCTGGAGATTTTGAGTCCTTTATGAAAAAGTATACCAATGAAAAAAACGATGAGTATATCATAATAGATACTGATTGCGATTTAGATATCTTGTTAGATATAGATAACCGCGATACATACGGAGAATGGGATTATAAGGGAGCAGAATACAAGAAAATATTTTTGGAAGCAAGGGAATATTTGCGTGACGTAGATTTACCCATTATATATAAAAATAGCCTCCTGATAATGCGAAAAGAAGACTACCCTTCGCTCTTTAAAATAAACGAGGATGTCATGCCTCAAGTAATCATTGCTGATGAATCAGACAGAGATAGCGGATTGGCTGCAGTTAGAGTTACAGTAATGCCAAATCTGGAGATGCGTTACTACAAGAACTCAAAAGTGCTTTGGGTGGAATTGATAAGATAAAGTAACTACAGGATGATAAATTCAGACCCCACATATGGCATTATTCACTTTTTTGTGATGTTGGGTAGGAGAACGGCTCCTAATCCGATAGCTACGCTCCCGCCCTTATGTATGAGGCATGACTTACTTCAATATTTGACGAGTCTGCCTCATAACGTGTATCATTATCTGCATGGTTGCGACTATTTTCAGCGGGTGATGTTATCTGGCACGAAAAGTGGATTAGAAGTAGATTTTATATTTAATGACTCTATAGAAGAACCGTCGTTGAGTATGGTGCTATCTAAGGGGTTGAATGTGTTCCTTATCTGCACAAATAACGATGAGGAGCTGATAGAGATGAATATCAGTCTATCGAGAGTCTGCACAAAAAAATGCCTTTTCTGGATTGACGAGGAAAAGAAGGGGAAGTTTATCATGCCGTTAATTGTGACAACAGCTGAGGAATTCTGGGATTACTTGTTTGAGTATGCTCAACCGTTGATGAAAGACATTGAAGCCCCGCTTTGTGTGCCTCTTTGCGGTGGTAGTGTTGAATTCCCCTATTTTAAGCCAGCTAACATCACTTTCTTTACTTTGGCATCTGCCTTGGGAAACTGGGGTATAAGTTCATGTATCAATAGCCACAAAGAAATCGAGATTTTGAAAGAAAAGACGCAAGAGGCACTGGCAGACATGTATGGATGGAAAAGGCAGGAAAAAGCTGTTGACATATTAAGTCAGCTCTACGGATTATGTCAAGATGCTTTTAGAACGGCTTCCGGCAAAACTACAGGCTTCCCAGATCAGAACTATCCGCCAATTGTAATTGCAGCACCATATACAACGAAGGATGTTAGGGATTTGTTCAAGATGATGGCTAGGAGCGAGAAGCCACTTAAATTTATAGACAAGGTGGTAGAAATGGAACAGACACCCAACTACTGCTATGATGTCAATGCAGATAATGTAGGGGATGACTTTCGAAAGACAGACACCTTTATCAAACTCTTTCATGCAAGTAGGCTGGACTTTTTAGATATTGTGGCCAATCTGCATTGCTCATTCCGTTTTTCCCCCTATTTACGGTTACCTTTAGTCTGTAAAAGTCTCAATACAGAATTGTCTTTCGTAAGTGCAAAGAACAATGTACAGTTGGCCTATTCAAAAGACCGGATGGCTTATGATAAAGCCATCCACAAAGTTGGAGAGACAATGGCGCAAAAGCTACTGGCGCCAAAAACGGCAAAGATGCTGGAAAAGATGCCTGCACAGATAGTTGCAATGACGGACCTCCCGATAGAGTGGATGGAAGTGAATGGTATACCACTTGGCTTTACGCATGATGTTTGCCGTATGCCCGAAACACCATCTTCTGGAATGTTAACTCACTACGGCATAGCAAGGTTTTCTAGTTTTTACAGAATACCTGAGGATATATTGACAAAAACTCTTGTGGTGTATGGCTGTAGGGAAGATGCGTTCAAAGAATGGCAAGACAAAGCGGATGTATATGCCCAGAATTTAGGGGCCCAGACAGTTGTTTGTCAGAGTCTAGATGAGTTTGAAAACGCTGTTAAGCAGCATAAGCCAGACTTGTTGATTATTGATACTCACGGTGGAACAGATTTATCAAATCATCAGAGTTATATTTACATGGGTGACGAAAAGGTGTACCCCAAAGATATTTCAACACGAGGAATTTCCGCTAGACTGGTGTTTATATCTGCATGTAACACAGCTCCATGCTATAATGATGTTAATACTGTTGCCAATGCACTTCTGGAAGTGGGTGCATCTGCAGTGACTTCTTCATATTTGCCGTTGGATGTCGTGGAATCATCTACGCTGTATATACGTATTCTCAATCAACTGAATCAAGCTGCTCATCAGGATATACATCGAAACTGGCTAGCCTTTATTTCACATATGCTAAGGACATCGTTTATCATGACACCACTTGTGGAAAATGCCCAAAAGGAAAATCCGGAACCAATGGATCCGATGCTCACAGGTAAGGTAAACACGTTATCAATGTATTTTGAGAAGAGAGCTGAATTGTACAGAAGACTCAAGGCTGGTGAGGAGGTAGAAGGGCTTAAATATGATTTCTCGAAGGCTGTTCCTCATTATCTGATGTATACAACTACAGGTAGGGCGGATCTCATCATGTTTGAGTCGTCTATAAAGAAGAGGAAAGAAGAGTACGAAAAGATGATGACAGGTGAATAAAAGGTAATGATTATGCCACGTTCTAAGAAGACAAAAACGAGCTTTAAACGCGATGAGAAAGGCCGTGTGGTGCTCGGCTCTGCTAAAGAAATGGCGGAGTGGGTGAAATTGGGTTATAAAGAACAAGACGCAAGAAATACTCCTGACATTCCATTTAAGCAACACTATATTGACCTTAGCAATTGCGTTCTCTACATCTCTTATCCTATAGGGAGTGAGGATCCTAAGTCTGAGATATTCAACCTGTGTGATATGGCCGGTATTGTGCCAGGGATAGAGAAAATTGAAGGAGATCCGAATTACCTTTTTGAAGTAACGCAGGATATTCATTTTGATGGATCGGAGTTATATGGAAACTTCTTTCACTATGTGAAGTTTGACGGGATGGTGAGGATGGATAATGTTACCGTCCGTAGCAATTTCAGCTGTTTTAAATGCCTCTTTCAGAATTTTGTTTATATGCAGGACATTTACATTACGGGACGTTCTGATTATGAGCAGTGTGAATTCAAGAAGGGACTTGTGCTGGCAGGCGGCAAGGCAGATCTATTTCATTTCAACAATTGTTCTATTGAAGAGAGACTGTGGCTGTCGAGGGTGAATCTTGAAAATCATCATCACAAGGAGTATCGCCAGTCAATAGAGATAACCTATAGCTCGGTGGAGAACCTTAGCCTTTCTGCTGTCAATACAAATAGGCTTCCTATTTGTCTAGGAGATTCGATGATTAATGGGATGCACATTGATAAGGTTGCGTTGGATAGTTCTCTGTGTTTCCATTCGTGTGTGCTGGACGGGATTATTACGTCGGTTAAGGTAGAAGAAGATACGCGGAACATAATGAAGGAAGTAGAGTTCCATGGCTGCGAATTGAAAGGCCAGTATCATATTGAGAACAGTGATATTGAGAAGTTTTCTTTCAACTTCAGCAATGTGGATGAATCGGGACGATTGAGGTTGTCACAATGTAAGATAAAGGATTTTGTGGCTGGATGTTCAACGGTGTCAGG
>Ga0310695_10008651_pt1 | contig 15618 bp, 11 predicted proteins | sample RumenRJG_04DNA_FD_203882 | JGI IMG/M metagenome (GOLD analysis project Ga0310695, IMG submission 203882) | Bovine rumen microbial communities from Lethbridge, Alberta, Canada - RJG_04 (v2) (version 2) | ecosystem: Host-associated > Mammals > Digestive system > Stomach > Rumen | place: Canada...
ACCATGAGCATGGTGATTGGTTTGTAAATACTGGCTTTAATCATTGACTATACTCCAGTGTCGATTATTCGACGATCAGCACCTTGTCGCCATCGTTCATGCGGTTCTGGCCTTCGACCATCACGACGTCGCCTTCGCTAAGGCCATCCTTGATTTGGATGTCGGTCTTGGTTTGCACTCCGAGTTGCACGATTTTGCGCTTGGCCTTACCTTCGCTATCGACTGTCCAGACCGAGTTCACGCCGTTGCTATAGACAATGGCTTCGACAGGGACTGTAACGCCGGTGACTTCGCGGGCGTCAATCTTTGTGGTGAGGTACATGCCCGGGAGGAGCTTACGGTTCTTGTTCTTGAAGGTCACTTCGACCGGGAAGAAGCGGGTTATCGGGTTTGCGGCGAGCGGAATGAGGCTTACTTCGCCCTGAAGCTTTTCGCCGTTGAGTTCGATTGTTGCCTTGGCGCCCTTCTTGAAGAAGCCGATTTCGGAACTTGTGACGTTGAGCTTGAGAATCACCTTGTCGAGGTTTGCGATGGTGAACATGGCACCACCGACACCCGGAACTTCGCCAGCCTTAAACTTGACTTCGGTGATTGTTCCCGAAGACGGGGCGAGCACGAGCGTTGCACGACGGGCTGCTTCCAATTGCATCTTGGATATGCTAATCTGGGTTTCGAGCTGATCGACGGTGCTCTGAGTGACACCGCCCTTTGCCTGCACTTCCTTGGTGCGGGCGAGGGTCTTTTCGTTCAGTTCCATGGCTGCTTTTGCTTGCTGGTAAGCCGTGTTGTCGCCCGTAAAGACGAATTCCGCGAGAACCTGGTCTTTCTTGACCTTGGAACCAACGCGGACGTTGATCTTGGCAATCGGGTCGCCGAGCTTGGCGGTTGCGGTCGTCTGCTGGCTACCTTCGATGGTGCCGCTGAAGGCGCGGACGTCTGTGAGCTTGACTGTGGCTGCCTTCACAACGCGGGCAGGCTTGCCATTGACCTTCTGGATTTCTTCGATGGTCGAAACTTTTTTCTCGGACTTGGCGTCTTTCTTGGCGTCGCCGCATCCAGCGAGGAGGAGCGACAGGGCAGAAATAGTAATGATTGATTTTGTAATGGTCTTCATGATTGTCTTCCTCTTAAATCTTAGTATTCACCTGTGGCTTGGAGCAATGCGTTGTAAGCGGTGTTCCAGTTGAGAATCCCCTGCAAGTAGTTGAGTTTTGCCTTGCGGAGGTCCATGTTGGCGGTAAGCAGGTTGAGCTGCGTTTCCATGCCGTTTCTGAAAGCCGCGTCGGTCATGTCGTAGATGCGCTGGGCCAGGTCAATGTTATTCTTCAAAACTTCAAGATTGCGTTCTGCGGAGGCGAGTGTCTGTGCGCAGCTTTCGATTTGCACGCGGAAGCCACGTTCTGCAGTTTCTTTCTGGATCTGGGTGCTGCGGAGGCTGGATTTAGCTTGGACCACTGCTTCCTTGGTCTGCATGCCATTGAAAAGGTTCATCGACAAGTTCAAAGAAACGTATTTATTGAGCTTGTCCCATTTCGGTGCGTCCCATTCGGTAATCTTGTTTTGGTTGTTTGCGTATTTGAGACCACCAACCAATGCGATTGTCGGCTTGTAGCCACCTTCTTCGATTTCGATGTTCTTTTCTTTCATCGTTTCGGTAGCTTGGAGCATCACCAATTCTCTACGACGCTGTTTGACGCTTGCCATGGAGGTGTCCGGGTACGGGAGGTTGGATTCCGGGCTACGGAGTTCTCCGTTGAATTGAACGTCGTTGTCCCAGTCAAGACCCATGGTGTTGAGAAGAGCGTTCTTGGCAAGGAGGCGCTTGTCTTCGAGTGTCTTTCTGTCTACCTTGAGGGCTTCCATGGCGAGCTGAACTCTAGCGAAATCAAGTTCTGTAGCAAGTCCGCTCTTAACGCCTTGTTCCACAAAGTCAATGTTGTCTTGTGTAATCTTCATGCTTTCGTCAACAATGGCGATGGAGGAATCCAGGTAAATGAGCTGGTCAAAAGCGTTATCGACTTCGTAGCGGACATTCGACTTCGTATTTTCGAGGTTGACCTCTTGCAAGTGCTTATAAGCCTTGGCGATATCGATGGCGGTACCAACCTTGCCGGCGGCGTAGAGCACCTGGGTTAGCGTGAGGCCCACGCTGGACTGCCAGCGGTAACCTTGTGTGCTCATACCATTGATCATCTTGTCTAGAGCCGGAGCGACACGTTCTTTATCGAACTTGTTGGCGCCCAAAGTGGAATCCTTGGCGGCGTCGGCCATGGGGGTGCCAAGCTTGACGTCATCAAGCCCGAAAATACGGGTTACATTGGCGCTAAGGTCAATGGACGGGTAGGCGTTACCATACCCAGCGTCTACTTGGGAATTTGCAGAAACGAGATCTTCTTCGGCGCTCTTGATGTCCGAAGAATTTTCCATGGCGGTCTTGATCGCCTCATCTCGAGTGTAGACTTTTGCCGAGGCCGGTACCATCAGCCCTAAAGCGAGGGCAGAAAGGACTAAAAATTTCCTTGACATTCGTTCTCCTAATATATTAAGCTAGCCAAATGTAAAAAAAAAGCACCCTTTTCATAAGGGGGCTTTTTTCTGTTTTTGATGAAACGCAAATATTGGGGATGAAGTGCATCCGAATTTGCGAATTTTTGCGAAATTTGGCGAAAATTACATCAAACCGGGGATTTTCATGCCGCCAGTGATGTCCGAAATGCTTGCCTGCTGGGCGTCGTCTTTCTTCTTGACGGCGGAGTTCACGGCTGCCATGATGAGGTCTTCGAGAGCTTCTACATCGTCCTTGTCGACGGCATCCGGATTGATCTTCACCATCGTGAGTACGCCCTTTCCGTTCATGGCGACCTTCACCATTCCGCCACCGGCTTCGGCGTCAAAGCTCTGTGCCTTGAGGTCGTTTTGTGCCTTAAGCATCTTGCTCTGCATTTTCTGAAGGTCCTTAAGCATCTTGCTCATGTCCATGAATATATCCTCGCTTTTTGAGTGTATTAAAGGTTATTGGATCCTTCCACTTGCGTGTCAGGATGACTGTTTTCCATTCGTAATTATAGAATTTTTATTTGGTTGGATCCTATCACTACACTACGTTTCGTTCCAGGATGATGTTTTAATTGTCACCCTGGAGGGAGCTTGCGACCGATAGGGTCCATGATAATCTATGCGTCGCAATCCTCGTCGTCACATTGTGAAACGATGGCCGCTTTCTTGAGTTTCTTGGTGAAGACGAGTTCCGTTGCAAACATCTGCTGGAGCTTTGAAAGTCCCGGTTCCTTTTCCAGGTCGAGTTCGTACGGGCTCATCTTGGCGGCGCGCTGCTCGGCAAGTTCGCTCTCGGTGAAGGCGCGCGTGCGGATGGATAGTGCAATCTTTGTCTGTAGGCGGTCTTCCAAAATGCGTGTCACGCGTTCGACGTATTCGGGATGCTCCGTCATCTGGCGGTAGCCCCAGTTTTCGGCATTCTCGGTTGTGCCCGCGTAGGTAAGCGCAATCGGGAACGGGTTCTGTTCGGGGTCGCCTGTTTCAAGCGTTGTGCCAGCAATGGCGGCGGAGAACACGTAGTCGCCGTCGTTAGCGATGTTGGAGAGGATGGATGGCCATGCGGCGGCAATTTCGTAACGTGAAAAAGCCTGCACGCCACCCTGATCGTAGCCTGCAAACGGGTCATCATAAGACGCCTGGACTTCTTCCTGGGCGTCTATCATGGCGCTGACTTCAGTTACTTTTTTTTTTACCGCGTCGTTTTCGGCGCTTTTAGGATCGTTAATCGCTGCAAGAGCTTTTCGCAAATCGACCAGTCGGTCGAGCCAAGCCATTCGGGCGAACGTCGTTTCGACAAGGAGTCGCGGGTTCGTGCTGTAGCGGAGCGTACCCTGCAAGTCGATAAGCATCTTGCTTATGCGGAGAATGTCGCCGTTCGTAAGACTTTGTGCGCAGCTCTTGTACTTGGTGTAAAGCTCTTCGGTGATGTTGAGTGCATCCGGCGTGAAGGCGTCGAGGCGGGCGTAGAGCAAGTTGCGGAGGAACTTGCCAAAGCCGTCGAGCAGCGGGATGAACTCGATACCGATTTTCACAGCGTCATCCACCATGCGGAAGCAACCCTTGATGTCGTGGTTTTCGATGGACTGGATGAGCGAGAAGAACAGTTCTACAGGCGGGATACCGAGGACGGAGCGGACGGATTCCGCGGTCATTTCGTTCCCGGTAAAGGCGTATGCCTGGTCAAAGTAGGTGAGACCGTCACGCATGGAACCATCGGCTTTTTCGGCAAAGATGTCGAGGGCTTCGTCGGTGGCCTTGATGCCTTCCTGTTCGCAAATGTAGCGGAGGCGGCTGCGGATCTGGTCTACGGTCAGGCGCTTGAAGTCAAAACGCTGCACACGGCTCAAAATGGTCTGCGGGACTTTGTTGACTTCGGTCGTTGCAAAAATGAAAATCACGTGGGACGGCGGTTCTTCGAGCGTCTTGAGGAGAGCGTTGAAGGCGCCTGTCGAGAGCATGTGGACTTCGTCGATGATGAAAATCTTGTACTTGCCGATGACGGGCGGGTACTGCACACGTTCAATCACATCGCGGATGTTGTCGACGCTGGTGTTAGAGGCCGCATCTATTTCATAGACGTCCATCGGGTTTCCGCCGGCGATATCCTTGCAGCTGTCGCATTCACCGCACGGGTGCAGCGGGTCATTGCCCTTGCAGTTCAGCGTGCGGGCGAGGATGCGAGCGCTAGTAGTCTTGCCCACACCACGGGTGCCGGTAAAAAGGAATGCATGATGGAGACGACCGCCCTGAATGGCGTTCTCGAGAGTCTTTGCGATATGTTCCTGACCGACCATATCGCTGAATGATTGCGGGCGCCACTTACGCGCCATTGCGATGTATGCCATGCTTGGGAATATAGTAAATAATTTCGTATCTTTATAAATGTAAATAGTCAAACAGAGGTACTTATGAATTTTGATATGGCGCTTTTGATTTTGTGCTGGCAGACAGCCTGCCTTTCGCATAACCATGAAAATGAACAGCTTTTGCCGGGTGCTGCCTCGGCTACGGAAGCGGAAAGTGCAGAACTCGACAAGATTCATGACGAAGTGACTCCGAACGCCAGTTGGGACGAATTCAACAACCTTTATGCAAGCTTCAAGTCGGCAAGCGACCGTACTAAGGCTTGCGTCAAGGCTCTTCAGTCGCAGTCCCGTGATTCAAAGGTTCTCGTGATAAACTGCATGGTCCGTATTGCGAATGCTTCGCACGAAGACTACAACAGGACTAATATATCGCCCGAAGAATATGAATTTATTAAGAATGTCCGTGAACAACTTGGCTTGAATTAAACCCTTTGTCGGGTGTAAAATTTTAGATAAAGTAATAAAAAAGAAACGCTCCCATCGGGAGCGTTTCTTGTAATTATTAGTTGTGTCGCAGTCGCTACTAGCGGAGAACGATGTCGCCGTTTGCGACGAGCTTGTCGCGAAGCTTGTTGTGAGCCTTGTTGACTTCGTCGTCCGTGAGCGTGCGGTCCATAGCCTGGTAGGTGAGGCTGTAAACCATGTTCTTCTTGCCGGCTTCAATCTTTTCACCTTCGTAGATGCTCTTGAGAGTAATCTTCGCGAGGTTCTTCGGGTTGAGAGCCTTGATGCGGGCGAGCACGTCTTCGTGAGTCATCGACTTTGCAACTTCGATAGAGATGTCGCGGGTCGAAGGCACCTGGCGGCTGAATGCCTGGAACACAATCTTCTTGTGGCTTTCGTGTTCCATCTTGTCCATATCGGCTTCCATCACGTAAGTCTCGTAGCTGATTTCGTTAGCCTTGAGGCAGTTCGGATGGAGTTCGCCCATCGTTCCAAGAACCGTGCCGTTGCAGACGATTTCGGCCTGCTTGCCCGGGTGGAGGAAGAGTTCCGGCTTTGCGGCGGCGCGGAATTCCACGACGAGGCCGAGACGCTTGAAGAAGCTCTGGACAAAGCCCTTGAATGCGGCAAAGTCAATCTGCTTCGGCTTGTCGTTGAGCGGATCGGTATCAAAGTTACCGGCGATGGTGAGGGCGACGAGGTTGGATTCGTCAAAGCCCGGATCGCGTTCGTCCTTGCGAGCGCGCTTGAACTGTCCCTTGGCAACTTCGAACAGACGAACAGAACCCGGACGGTTCTTTTCGTTTTCGGCAACGGCCTTGAGCAAGTTCGGGAGGAGGCTTGTCGGCACAGCACCGAGTTCTTCGGAAAGCGGATTCAAGAGGAGAGCCGGCTTGCTGCGACGGTCGTCACTTTCAGGGCCAAAGAGGGCTTCGGTGCGTGCCTTGCTTGTGAAGCGGAGGCTCAAGCATTCGTGGAGACCCATGGCAGAAAGCGTCTTGCGGATCTTGCGGTTCAAAACTTCGATAGCCGGGAGTTCGTTCGGCTGCATCGTGAACTTCGGCAAGCTGTACGGAATGTTGTCAAAGCCAATGAGGCGAGCGATTTCTTCGATGAGGTCGACTTCGCGTTCGAGGTCCGGGCGGAAACTCGGAATCTTGAACGTGAGAGATTCGGCGTCCTTCTTCACGACTTCGAGAGCAATACCCGTGAGGAACTTTTCAATCTGTTCGGCGGAAACTTCCATGCCAATGACCTTGGCGGCGCGAGCGACGCGGAGCGTGACCTGGTTGTTTTCCTTCTTGTGGTCGTCGCCGGTGTATTCGACGGAACCCTTGAGGATGCGGCCACCAGCGACTTCCTGGATCATGGCGCAAGCGTACTTGCTGTATTCGTCCTGCGTTGCAAAGTCAATTTCGCGTTCGAAGCGGTAGCTGGAGTCCGTAGAAATGCAGAGGCGCTTGGCCTGCTTGCGGATAACGGTCGGGTTGAACCAGGCGCTTTCGAGGAACACGTTCTTAGTAGCGTCGACGATTTCGGATTCGACACCGCCCATCACGCCTGCGACGCAAGCGGGACGGTCACCGTCGCAAATCACGAGGTCATTTTCGATGAGTTCGTGTGCGGTGTGGTCGATCGTTTCAATATGCTCGCCCTTGACGGCGCGGCGGACCTTGATCTTGTTGCCGTGGAGCTGGTCCATGTCAAAGCTGTGGAGTGGCTGACCGACGTCCATCAAGATGAAGTTCGTGATATCGACGACGTTGTTGATGCTGTTCATGCCGACAGCGTGCAAAAGCTTAGCAAGCCATGCCGGAGACTTTTCAACCTTCACGTCCTTGATGACGCGACCCACGTAACGGGAGCAACCGCAACCCGGAACGACTTCGAGGCTGATAGCGGCGCTTGCGTCTTCGGAATCTTCCTTGAAGTTGTAAGCGAGCGGCTTGAGCGGGCGGTTAAACTTGGCAGCGAGTTCGCGTGCGACACCGCGGTGGCTGAGCGCATCCGGGCGGTTCGGCGTGACGTTCAGTTCGAAGCAGACATCGTACATGCCGAGGCTTACGAAAGGCGTACCTGCCGGGATGGAATCGTCGAGAACCATGATTCCACCGTGGTCGTCAGAAAGGCCGATTTCGTCTTCGGCGCAGATCATGCCGAAGCTTTCGACACCGCGAATCTTGGATTTCTTCATCTTGAGCTTGGTGCCATCGGGGAGCGGGAGTTCTGCGCCAATCGGGGCGAGTACAACCGTCTGGCCTGCAGCAACGTTCGGAGCTCCACAAACAACCTGGATGGTGTTCGTGCCGTCGTTCACGGTAGTGATGTGCAAGTGATCGCTATCCGGGTGCGGATCGCAAGTGAGAACCTTTGCAACGAGCAACTTGTCATAGACCTTGCCCGGTTCTTCCATGCCTTCAACTTCGAGACCGATGGAGGTGAGCGCCTTTGCGACATCTTCCGCAGATTCCGGAAGGTCAACGTGACGTCTAAGCCAATTCAAAGAAACTTTCATTTTAATACCCTTTAAATTTTTCGGCGGTAAATATAGAAAAAACGACTCTATTTGCTCGCGCGGTTTACGAAGATTTCGAAGTCTTCGGGGGTGGTAAGCTTGTCGTTTGCGGATTCGCCTTTCACGATATAGACGGGCTCGCCAAAGAATTCGAGGATGCTTGCTTCGTCGGTCGGCGTGAAGTTCAGCGGTTCCTTTTCGATGCGGGCGTAGAGGCTCTTGAGCAAATCGATGCGGGCCGCTTGTGGAGTCTGTGCGAGCCAGACCTTATTGCGGTCAATTGTACTTTCGACGCGGCCATCGCTTGCAATCTTGATGGTGTCGATGGCTGGCTTTGCGACGAGGCAACTCCCTTTGTTGACGAGCGTTTCGCAAACGTCGCGGATGATCTTTTCGCTGATGAACGGACGTGCGACATCGTGGACGAGCACGTATTCAGCGCCGCTAGTGAGCGCGTTCACTCCGTTTTGCACGGACTGCCAGCGTTCTTTCCCGCCAACGACAATCCTTAGTTTGTTTAAAATATTCCCATATCCGGTTCCAAATGCGGGACTCAAGCGGCTAAAAATATCTTTTTCAAAGTAGTCTTTCCAATCGGCAGGAACCGCAATAACGACTTCTGCGATTTCATCCATGTTGAGGAATGTTTCAAGGCTATATTGGTAAACAGGCTTGTTGCCGAGATTCATCAATTGCTTGGGGATTGTCCCACCCATGCGTTTGCCGAGTCCGCCTGCGGGGAGGACTGCAGCGAATTTTTCGAAAAGTAATGAATTAGACATAATTAAAAAATAGAAATATTTGTGATGTAAGTCACCGTGTTTAAAAAGTAAGAAGTAAAAAGTTTTTTGAATGATGAGAAAGTTTTTACCTTTGGCATCGAGTGTGTATATGGGAGACAAAATGGACTTTAGTGAATTGAAACCTCGCAACCGAACTCAAATGGCAATCGTTGCTTGCTTGGGAGGATTTGTCGGGGCGCATAACTTCTTGCTTGCTAATAGTGTTTCGGGAAGCATTAAAATTTATTTGACCCTTGTTGCTATTATTGCTCCGCATCATGTAGGCTTGAGCTTGGCAGCTGTAAACCTTGCGTGGGTTTTGTTTGATTTATGGCAAATCTGTTTTGTAAGTACGCTACCTGAAATCCGTTTGGAAGGTAGCCGTAAAAAGGCAGCCCTTTTTGTATTTACCTATATGGCTTTTGCGGCAACGCTTGCTGTTATCTGCCTCAGATAGATCCTTGTAGAACGTAAAACCCCTGCACTTTCTTTCAAGTGCAGGGGAGGGGTCTTTTTGAGGAGATGTTTTATGAATTAGAAAGCGAAGAAAATTCCGATATGAGGGGTGAGATTAATTCCCGAGAATATGTATTTCATCTGGGTGACTTTTGATGTCTTGGAAATCTCTCTAGAATAGCCGCCTATACCAAAAGCGTTCGTGGTAACATCAATGCCCGCAAGAATTCCTGCCGATTCAAAAAATTGATACCCGAGGGTAAAATCACCACCAATTATTGCATCTACGAATACGGTAAAGGGGTTGATTTTCTTATCGTCTACAGTGATTCTACCGTTGAGCATTTTTAAGTTAACTCCACCAATGAGGTAGAATGCTACGATAAAATCGTTTGATATAGGCGCAAAGCCTAAGCCAGACTTCATATTGAGATCGATACCGTTAAATCTGATTTTCCCATCAAAATATTTGTCGTTTAGTTTGCCTGTAACAAACCCGGCGCCAAGGTCGAGTAATGTCGAAAAGCCGTTTTCCTGCATTTTATAGCGAGTCCAGTGGAACTGGAAACTTAAAGAATTCCATTCATGCTTTTGGGATTTGATTTCCCATTTCTCAGATTCGATAGGAAGATAGAAGTTGTAGCTTTGGAGAGTTTTGTTTGTACGGAATTTGCTCTTCGAGGCTGGAGAGCTTGCGTTCGTCGAATCTTTTGTGGCAACGTCCACTTTTTCTTCCTGTGTCGCCTGTCTTTCGGTAACTTGGACTTTGGAAGAGTCTGCCACGTTTATGATTTCGGCTTTTGGTTCTTCAATAGGTGCCTTAATTTCAACAGAATCCTTAATAATAGGTTCCTTAATAGAATCCTTAACGGATTCCTTAATGCTTGAGACCGTGTCCACTTTGGGTGTAACTATGTAACTGGATGCGTTATCATCGAAATCTGGGACTATTGGGAGCAACTGGGGATGGATTGTTGCTGAGTCTTTAACAGCGCTATTTTGTGCAAACAACGCCGTACTACACACAATAGCGACCCCCACTATTTTGGAAAGCGTAGCAAACATGTTTCTCCCCTTTGCTGAAAACGAGGTTTATCATTGCTCCGTCTCTAAATATATTTCGATACTTACGAAAAACTTAAGAAAAGTTTATAGCTATATTCCAAGATAGAATGATTGAACCAAAATTATGTAAAACTTGACGGATTTCTATAAATAGATTACTTTTTGTGCAGTAAAACAGATGTTCACTATAAGGCGGTGCGCGTATGGAAAAAAGCCCGAAAAAAAGCGAAAATGTTGAAAACTCCCTCGAATGGGAGCGTTCCCGCCTAGACAAGGAGCAGCTTGAGGCGGTTGAGACAACTGAGGGCTACGTGCGCGTGGTGGCTGGGGCGGGGTCGGGTAAAACTCGGACGCTCACGCACCGCTATCTGTATCTCGTGAAGGAAATGGGCATTTCGCCTGCGAACATTCTCTGTGTGACGTTCACGAACAAGGCTGCTGCCGAAATGAAAAAGCGCATCCGCTCGATTCTGGGCGGTGACGATAGCGGCTACATTTCGACGTTCCACGGCTTTTGCGTGCAATTCTTGCGAGAAGAAATCCATGTTCTGAATTACCCGAAGGAATTCATGATTTTGGACGAGGATGACCAAAAGTCGCTTTTGCGCAAGGCGTATGCGGATTTGGGGTTCTCGCTCAAGGACTTGAAAATCAGCAGTGTCCTTGATTTTGTGGGTGGCCGCAAGGCGAATGATATTGGGTACGTGTCGCTGTTTGCGGAACACTTGGCGGATGAGGAGAATGTATCGGCGGTCGGGAATGCGCAGGCCGTTGAAGGTGAAAAGCGCGAGCATCTGGTGGAGCTTGCGGACGAGGCGCCGGACAAGTGGATGGCAGTTTATTACCGCTATCTGTACGAGCAGAAGAAAAATTACGCGCTCGATTTTGACGACTTGATTCTGGTGACTCTATATATTCTAGAGAATTTCCCGGAAAAGCTCGACAAGTGGCGCAAGCGCATGATGTACGTGATGGTCGATGAATACCAAGATATTGACGGACAACAGTATCGCTTGGCGGATTTGCTTTCGAGCTACCACAAGAACCTGTTTGTTGTGGGCGATCCGGACCAGACGATTTATGGATGGCGCGGCGCCGATATCAATCGCATTTTGGAATTTGACCAGTTCCATAAAGGCACAAAGACGATTCTGTTGCAGAACAATTACCGCTCGACGCCGAGCATTTTGAAGGTGCCGGATGCGGTCATCAAGAATAACAAGTACCGAATCGAGAAGGTTTTGAAGCCGGTCCGTGCGGGTGGCAAGACGCCAGTGTTTTACCATGCGAAGAACACTCGCGAAGAAGCGAAATGGATTGTAGAACGCATTCAGAATGCTGTGCAGAATTCTGTGAAAAACGGTGCGGGCGGCGTGCATTACAAGGACATTGCGGTCTTGTATCGTATGCATTCGCAGTCGCGTTCTGTCGAAGAAGCGCTGATGTCGGAGTCTATCCCTTACAAGGTCTATAGCGGGGTTGGCTTTTACCAGCGCAAGGAAATCAAGGATATCATTTGCTATTTGCGGATGCTCGTGTATGCCGACGACTTGTCGTTTATCCGGACGGTGAATACGCCAAAGCGCCAGTTCGGGCCAAAGAAAATGGCGATTTTGCAGGCGTTTGCGGATACGCGCAAGGTCGGGCTTTACGAGGCCTTGCTTGAAATTGTGTACGAGGCGGGGCGCCTGAACGATGTGGCGCCTGATGTCACGACGCAGGCGGAACTTTCGTCGGTTGGCAATGACCATCGGAAAATCGATTTTGACTGCAAGGAATTCTTGTCGAGAAGCAATGTCGTTGAATACGTGAAGCTGATTGAAAAGTATCGCTCGCGTTATAAGGATATGCGCGTTTCGGAATTGCTTTCGAAGATGCTTCGCGAGACGAAGTACGAGGAAATGCTTCGCTTGGATGGCGATGAAGACCGCTTGGACAATCTCGCAGAACTCAAGCAGGGGATTCTTGAATTCGAGAATTACTACGAAGAAGATGCTTCGCTGGATGAGTATTTGCAAAACATCGTGCTGTTCACGAATGCCGATGAAGATACGCAGGAAAAGGACCGTGTGCAGCTCATGACGATTCACAATGCGAAGGGCCTGGAATTCCCGTACGTTTTTGTGTGCGGTTTGAACGAGGGCTTTTTCCCGGTAAAGCGCGTGCAGAACAAGATTCAACTCGAAGAAGAACGCAGGCTTGCGTATGTGGCATTCACGCGTGCCGAAAATGTACTGTGTCTGAGCGATGCCGAGGATGGCGTGGCGGGCGAGAGCGGGTCGCGTTATCCGTCGAGATTCTTGCTCGAAATGGACATGGGCGAGCTCGATGTGGCGCGTGGATTCTCGGATGATTTGCTTTTGGCGGCACGGGCTTTTATTGCGGAAGCGGACCGCAATCGCGATTTGATGGGCGATTTTGATGAGGACGAGAGTCTTGGCGCGGTAAAGAAAGCGCCTACGGCAGAATTTGCGGTAGGCGATCGTGTGGTACACAAGATTTTTGGAATCGGAACCGTCAGCGGTGTCGATAAAAAGAACTTCTGTTATGAAATTACTTTTGACAAGTTTGCGACTCCGCGCTCGATTCAGTTCGATTTCCCGCTATCGAAAGTGTAGAGGATAAATGTCGGCCCCGTAACAAGTACGGGGTGACAGGCATCGCCATTTTATCGTCTGCTTCTTTGGAAGTTGTTTTCAGGACGTTCAAAGCGCATCGGCTTGAGCTGCTTGATGACGTCGCGGAGTTCTTTGGGGAGCGGGCAATCAAAAACTTTGTGTTCGCCTTGCCAGTCGAATTCTAGACGACAGCTGTGCAAGAATAAGCGGTTCAGACCGAACAGCTTTTTGACTTCGCGATTGAGCGCGAAGTCGCCGTAACGCGTATCGCCGAGAAGCGGATGCCCGATGCTTGCGAAGTGGGCGCGAATCTGGTGCATGCGACCTGTTTCGAGCTTGATTTTCACGAGATCGTAGCCTTCGTAATGCTGCTTGACGCGGTAATGCGTGATTGCCTTCTGTGCGTTTTCGTCATCTTGGCCGACGAGCATCTTGCTGCCCTTGGCGCTGTCTGTGCGCAGGAGCGATTCGCTGATGGTGCCGCGGTCTTTCTTGAGGTTGCCTTTGACGAGTGCAAAGTAGAATTTATCTACGACATGTTCGCGAATCATGCGGGTGAAGTCGCGGAGCGTGTCGCCGTGGAGGGCTGCAATGATGAGGCCGGAAGTTTCTTGGTCGAGGCGGTGGGCGATGGTCGGCTTGAAATCGAGACCTTCGTTACGTCCCCATTCCCAGAGGTATTCCACGAGGCTTTCGCCTGGGCGTGTGCCGCTGCCTGGCTGGCTTGCGAGTCCCGAGGGCTTGTTCACGATCACATAATCTTCGGTTTGCACGACGAGGTCGAGCTCGTGAGCGCCCCAGTGTGCTTGCTTTTCGGCGCCTGTGAGGTGGCGGCCCCAGGTGGACTTGTTCTTGGCAAATCCTGTTGCGCTTTTGGCATCGGGGCGTTGCGGGGTGTCCCCGCTCGAAGGGGTAGCGGGAGCCGCTTCGGCGGCGGAAGCGAGGGGAAGGCTTTCCCCTTTTTTGTCATCTTCACTTACCGACTTGAAGTTCTCGTAAATGTTCACTACGTCGCCTTCGACGAGCATCTGGTTTGCCTTGCCGACAACTCCGTTTACACGGACTTTCTTTTTGCGGATGACAGCGAAGAACACCGAGAGCGATTCTTCGGGGAATGCCTTGCGGAGGAAACGGTCAAGGCGCATGTTTGCAAAATTGCGATCGATAGTACGTGTAATCATTTTTAGTTACTAGTTAATGGTTTACTTGCTTTTTTTGGCGTAGTGTGCAAGTCGTACGCCGTCCGCGGCGCTGGTGACGATCCCGCCTGCATAGCCGGCTCCTTCGCCGAGGACGAATAGTCCTTGGGTGTTTACGCTTTCGAGTGTTTCGTTGTTGCGCGTGATGCGGAGTGGCGAACTGGTGCGCGTTTCGGGGGCGACAATCAGGCCTTCGTTGATGAATCCCGGAATTTTGCGGTCAAAATTTTGGAAGCCTTCGGCGAGACTTTGGCAAATCGTCTTGTCCATCCAATCCCACAGATTGCTTGGCACGAGCCCGCAAGGGTAGGTGGTTTTGGGGAGCGTTTTGTCTTCGCGGTGGGCGAGGAAGTTCTTGATCGTTTGCGCGGGAGCGGCGTAAACTTTTCCGCCAACGTTGTAGGCGTCTGTTTCGATTTTTCGTTGCAAGTCGAGACCGCCAAAAAGCGAACCGCTTGAAGGAATGTCGAAGCCTTCGGCACCTGCTGTAATCGGGACGGCGATGGCCCCGTTAGCGAATGCACCATTACGGCGGCTATAGCTCATGCCGTTTGTCGCAAGCGTTCCCGGTTCCGAGGCACATGGCACAAGGACTCCGCCGGGGCACATGCAAAAGCTGTAGGCGCTTGAAGTCTTGTTGATTGTCGGCGTGGCAAGGAAATATTCGGCGGCTCCGGTGAGTCTTGTATCGACATTAAGCCCGAGCTGTCGCATGTTGATGAGCGATTGTGGGTGTTCGACGCGGACGCCCATGGCGAACGCCTTGCTTTCGAGAGTCACGCCGCGAGCGTGGAGCATCTCGTAAACGCTACGTGCGGAATGCCCGACTGCAAGGACTAGCGCTTCGCACGGCTGCCAATGCGAGCTAGCAACACCGAGTGCATCACCGAGTTTGATCGCGCAGATTCGACCATCCTTGATTTCAATATCTTCAAGGCTCGTGTTGAAATGGATATGCCCGCCGAGGCGGACAATCTCGGCGCGGACTTGACGCAACATGAGTACGAGTTTGTCTGTGCCGATGTGCGGCTTTGCAAATGTGACGACGCTTTCGTCAACGCCAAAGTCCACCATGTCCTTGAGCACGGTTTCGCTGAACAGGTTGCGACTGCGTGTGTTGAGCTTGCCATCGCTGAATGCGCCAGCTCCACCTTCGCCAAATAACACGTTGCTGTAGGCGTTGAACTTGCGGTCTACAAAGAACTTGCGGATGTCGCGAAAACGTTCTTCGACTTGTTTACCTTGTTCGTAAATGTCGACGGCGAACCCTTTGCGCAAAAGGTGTAGCGCCGCCCAGAGACCGCTAGGCCCTGCTCCAATCACGTCCACGTGGCTTGCCATCGCTACAGTGTCTTTTAACGGTTCTGCATCGAGGTTGCGAATCTCGCGCTTGGATTCGATGAGCCCGCGGGCGTTGTTTCCCGTCGCACGGACTTTGCGCTTTAGGTCGAAAACGACATTGTAGGACCAGTGCAAGTCGCCTTTGCGTCTGGAGTCCAGCGAAAAACGTTCGACTTCGAGATTGAAGATTTCTTCGGGGTTCACTCGGAGCGTCTTGGCGAGCGCAAGACGGACTTCGCCTTTTTTTTCAAGGGCGACAGCGAGTTCTCTGTAGCG
>Ga0310695_10008655_pt1 | contig 15613 bp, 15 predicted proteins | sample RumenRJG_04DNA_FD_203882 | JGI IMG/M metagenome (GOLD analysis project Ga0310695, IMG submission 203882) | Bovine rumen microbial communities from Lethbridge, Alberta, Canada - RJG_04 (v2) (version 2) | ecosystem: Host-associated > Mammals > Digestive system > Stomach > Rumen | place: Canada...
CCGGCGGCTTCGATCGCCGCGAGGAAGACGCGAAACTGCTCACGCGTATAGCGCTCGTTCTCCGCACCCTCTTCGTCGGAGACGGCGAAGTGGGTGAACACCCCCTCCGGGTCGAGACCCGGGAGCCCGCATGCCTGCACAAGCTCAGCCGTGCCGCGCTTAAAATCGTCCCCCGTGCAGAGAAAGCCGAGACGGGACATGCCAGTGTCCACCGCCATATGTACCCGCAAAACACCGCCCGAGGCCAGCGCGCCCTCGGAAAAAGCCTGCGCTTCTTCCAGTCCCGTCACGGCCTGGGTGATGTCATGCTCCATGAGAATGCCGGTATACTTTGCCGAGGTGTGGCCGAGGATCAGGATCGGCATTTTGATCCCCGCCGCGCGAAGCTCCAGCGCTTCGTCCAGGCAGGCCACGGCCAGATAGTCCGCACCCGCGCCCTCCAGCAGCTTCGCCGTCTCCACTGCGCCGTGGCCGTAGGCGTCGGCCTTCACCACGCCGAGAAAGCGGCAGCCCGCCGGCAGCGCCGCCCGGATCGCGCGCACGTTGTGCAGGATATTCTCCGGGCTGATCTCAGCCCAGCATCTTTTTTCGGGTTCCTTCATGGTATCACCTTGTTTCAGAGGCTCTCCAACAGTCTATGCCAAAGGGCCGGATTGGTTCTGTCTTTACAGATGCTCCGGCTCCCGCTCGCGGGAACGGAGCCACTGGCGCATGCGGTTGAGCGGCGTCGCGCGGCGCATGATGAGCTTTCCCGTTTTGTCCTGAATAAAGCGGCGGAATGCGTCCTCCCGCTCCCCCAATTGCTCCTTGGGGATGCGGTAGCCGCCGTACTCGTTTCGGAAGAGGTAATAGGCGCCCATATCCTCGCCGATGCGCAGCACCTCGTGATAGGGCAGGGCCTTCAGCTCTTCCCCGTCGGCAAGGTTAAAGATGCGCATTTTGTTTTTCTCGAAGACATAGCGGGACGCGGGCAGGGGCTTTCCCTCCGCCTCGAGCTGGTCGGCGATTTTATGCGCCGTGCGGTTGGAGGCGGCGTAGGTCGAGGTCATCAGATAGCAGCCGTAGCCGATGATCAGCAGGCTCCAGACGCTGCCGCCGCCATAGAGGATCGCAAGCACGATCAGAACCAGGCTCAAAAAGCTGCGCGCGGCGCGGTTTCGGCCGCAGAAGAGATCATACTGCATGTGGGACAGGTCGACCAGCGTTTTCCGGTCGTGCCGCATTTCCACCGCAAAGCCCTCCATTGCATACCGCCTCCTGTCCCCGGCCAACACTGACCCATTATTATAAATGGAATTGTACCACGTCCGGCCTGAAAGCGCAAGGTGCAGCGCGTTTCTCTTCCTGCGCAGCAATGTGTCAAGAGAATATCGTTCACAAAAAGTATGTTGTGTTTTTGTGAATCCTGCCAAAAAAGTTCGTCTGGAAATCGTTTGAGTTGACAGATATGTGCAAAGTGGTGTAAGTTATAATTATCTTAAAGGTTTGTTCACAAGTCTTGTATCGCGTGCGGCAAAGGAGCTTCCCTTTTTACCGGCATCAGGACTTACGACAGCCTTACACGTACAAAAAATACCGAAAGGAGAACGACAACATGAAGAAAATCATCCCGTTGATCCTGGGACTGGCCGCGATCGTGGCGCTGTGCGCCTTCCTGCTGAAAGGTGGCGAGTCCGCATGAAAAAGGTACTCGCACTGGTTCTGACGCTGAGCATGCTGCTGGCTCTGTGCGCTTTCTCCCCCGCCGCCTTTGCGGATGAAGCCGATGATTACTACATCGAGCTGACCTACTCCAACGTCTTCAACCCCAAGGAATGGAACTACAAAGCCGCCGAGAAGTTCGCCGACATGGTGACCGAGAAGACCGAGGGTCACGTGAAGGTCACCTTCCACGGCCTCAACGAGCTTGACTGCTACCGTGACTCCGTCGTCCACGCCGTCAACGGCGACAAGTGGATCGGCCTGGAAGAGCCCTCCCTCTTCGCTGACTGGGTCGGCGACTGCGCCGTCCTCGTCGGACCGATGCTCTACAACAACGACGAAGAGTACAACTACGTCATGGATTCCGACATTGTCAAGGGCGTGAAGGAAGCGCTGGCGGAAGAGAACATCCACATCCTCGACACCCACTACTCCTTCGGCTACCGCTCTGTCGTCACCAACCTCGACATCACCAAGCCCGAGGATCTCAAGGGCGTGAAGCTGCGCTCCACCACCGCCTCCCTGTTCATCAAGACCATCGAGTGCCTGGGCGCCACCCCCGTTCCCATGAGCTTCACCGAATGCCTCTCCTCCATCTCCTCCGGCCTTGTTGACGGCTTCGAAGGCTCCACCTCCACCCTCGCCGGCGCCGGCGCACCCTACGAGCTGGTGAAGAAGGTTGCGCTCACCAACCACTTCATCGCCACCCGCTGGCTGTTCATGGCCCAGGACGTGTATGAGGATATGCCCGAGAAGTGGCGCAACATCCTCGACGAGTGCGCGCTCGAGTGCGGCCTGTGGGAGCAGACCTCCTGCGCGGACGACGAAGCCGTCCAGATCCAGAAGATGAAGGACGAAGCCGGCGTCACCTGGAACGAAGTCGACATTGACGCTTTCACCGAAGCCTGCGCTCCCGTTTACGACTGGATCGTGGAAGAGTACGGCGCCAATCCCGATCTGCACCAGCAGCTGGTTGACCTCATCAACGACTTCCGCGCAAGCAAGTAAGCGCGGATACAGCGATCAATTGAACTGTGCTTAAAGGCTGGACTGCCCGTTTTTACGGGCAGTCCATGTCCGGTATTATGGTATTGACAATTCAAGTCTCTTTTAAGGACTATTGCCTATGAAAAAGAAAATCACGCCATCTCTTATCCTTCATAACCTTGACGCGATCATCTGCGGCACCACCCTGACGCTCTGTGTCATTCTGGTCAATGTGAACGTCATCTTCCGTTACTTCCTCAACAGCCCCATCAAATGGACCGACGAGGTCGTGACGAGTCTTTTCGTGTGGACGGTGTTCATGGGCAGCGCCTACGCCCACCGCCGCAAGGCGCACCTGGGCGTGGACATTGTGGTGAACCTTGTACACGGCCCGGCGAAAACAGTGATCGAGGTCATTGTGGAACTGCTGGAGATCCTGGTACTGGCCCTGCTGACCTACATCAGCGCCCAGTACGTGCTGAACCTGATCTTTAAACGCGGCATCATGTTCACCATTAAGGACGGCGTCTTTGCCTGGGGCAAGGTGAAGCTCACCTACACCGACACCCTGCGCATTCCCAAGTGGTATACCGGCATTGCCGTGCCGCTGGGCTTCGGCACATCGTTCCTCTACTCCGTTGTGGCTTTTCTGCGCGACCGGCTGCACATCATCAAGAGCAAGGCGCCCGTTGAGGCGAACAGCCAGGAAGGGGGCGTAACCTGATGACCTTGAGCTTTGTAAACCTGATCCCCATTTTCCTGGTCTTCATCCTTTACTTTGCGGGCATGCCTATTGTGTACGCCCTTTTCGGCTCCACCTTCTTCTACTTCTACTTCATCAACAACGGCGTACAGCCCTGGACCATCCTGCAGAAGGTCATGAACTCCACGCAGTCCTTCTCCATGCTGGCCATCCCCTTCTTCGTCATGTCCGGCTCCGTCATGAACTACGGCGGCATTGCGGACAAAATGATGGACTTCTGTGAATGCGTCACAGGCCATATGAAGGGCGGCCTTGCCCAGGTCAACGTGCTGCTGAGCATGCTGATGGGCGGCTGCTCCGGCTCCGCCAACGCCGACTGCGCCATGCAGTCGAAGATGCTGGTGCCCGAGATGGAAAAGCGCGGCTACGGCAAGGCCTTCTCCGCCGCCATCACGGCGTCCTCGTCGGCGGCCACGCCCGTCATCCCGCCCGGCGTCAACCTCATCGTCTACTCCCTCATCGCGCAGGCGTCCCTGGGCCGCATCTTTGCCGCCGGCTATGTCCCCGGCATTCTGATGAGTATCTCCATGATGATCGTCGTGGCCATCATCGCCCACAAGCGCAACTACCCCACCACGCGCGACAAGTTCCCCCCGATCAAGGAAGTGCTCAAGCAGGCGTTCATCTCTTTCTGGGGCCTGTTCTTCCCGTTCGGCATCATCCTCGGCATGCGCTTCGGCCTGTTCACCCCGGCTGAGGGCGGCGCGGTCGCGGTGCTGTACTGCTTTGTGATCGGCAAGTTTGTGTACAAGAAGCTCAGCTTCAAGGAGCACTTCATTCCCATCCTGCTCGACACCATTGCAGGCACCTCCAGCGTCGTGCTGATCATGGTCTCGGCCTCCACCTTCGGCAACTACATGAGCTATATTAACCTGCCGAAGATCGTCGCGGCCTCCATCACGACCCTCACGAGCAACAAGTATGTCTTCCTGATGCTGGTGAACCTGGTGCTTCTGTTCATGGGCATGTTCCTGGAGGGTGGCGCGGCCCTGATGATCGCAACCCCCCTGCTGCTGCCCGTTGCCCAGAAGCTCGGCGTCGACACGATCCACTTCGGTCTTGTCTGCATCGTCAACATCATGATCGGCGGCATTACGCCTCCCTTCGGCTCCATGATGTTCACCACCTGCGGCATCACCGGCTGCCGGATCGGAGACTTTATCAAAGAGGTCTGGCCATTTATCTTGTGTCTGTTCATCGTGCTGCTGCTCATCACCTTCATCCCGGTGCTTGTCACCGTGGTGCCGGATCTGATCTACGGCCCGATCAACACCACGATCTCCATGTAAACAAGCAAAAAAGATTGGAGCGCCGCCCGGCGCTCCAATCTTTTTTATACAGGATCAGTCGATCTTGAGGCACACCTCGATATCGCGGTCCAGGTGCTTGACGAATTCCCGCGCGTCGTCGAGGGAGCCGACGATGCTGGCATAGTGCGTGGGGATCACGGTATGCGGGCGCATGGCGTTGACAAACTCCGCCGCCTCCCGCGCGTTCATGGTGTAGGTGCCGCCGATGGGAACCAGGGCGATGTTGCACTCCACCGCCTCCCCTTCCGGGATGCGGTCGGTGTCGCCCGCGACATAGATCATGTGCGGGCCGATCTCCAGCACGTAGCCGAGCCAGCCCTTCTCCTTCGGGTGGTTGGGCTTGTTGGTGTTGTAGGCGGGCACGCCCTCGATCTCGATATCCAGGATGCCGAGGTTTTCCTCCGCCTCCAGGGTGCGAAGCTGTGTCGGCGCGATGCCAGCGTCCAGCGCCTCCTGCCGCATGGAATAGGGGCAGACATAGATGGTGTCCGGCTTTGCCGCCTTGCGGAAATCCTCCGGCGAGAAGTGGTCGAAGTGCGGGTGCGTGAAGAGGATGAGGTCTGCGTCGTGCCGCTCCTCCTTCAGACGGAAGGGGTCGATGTAGGCGATGACCTTGTCGTCGATGCGGATGCTGCTGTGTTCGTTGATGGTGATGTTGTCGAGCATTTCACAGTCCTCCCTTTTCCTGTCTCGCAATGGAATCTTTCCAGCACTTGTGGCACATGGCGATATAGCGGTCGTTGCCGCCGAGCAGCACCTGGCTGCCCTCGGTGACGATATGGCCCTGCTCGTCGATGCGGGCGTTGACGGTGGCCTTGCGCCCGCAGGCGCAGACGGTCTTGATCTCCGTCAGGGAATCGGCCAGCTCCATGAGCCGCTGCGCGCCGGGGAAAAAGTGGGTGAGAAAATCCGTTCGCAGGCCGAAGCAGAGAACCGGCAGGTCGTCATCGTCCACCAGGGTGCGCAAGCCGTCGATCTGTTCCGGGGTGAAAAACTGCGCTTCGTCGGCGATGATGACGTCGTGCTTCCCTGCCGCGCGGTAGGCGGCGATGATATCGTCCTCCGGCTCGATGACCTGCGCCGTCTCCATGAGGCCGATGCGGCTTTTGATCACGTCTGCGCCGTCGCGGGTGTCGGTGCCGGGCTTGATGAGCCAGACGGACATGCCCAGTTCCTCATAGTTGAATTTGGTGATCAGGGCCTGGGCGGACTTGGACGAGCCCATGGCCCCGTATTTAAAGTAGAGCTTAGCCATTGAGTGTTTTTCCCTCCAGATGCGCCCGCACGCGCTCCATCAGAAGCTCGAGCGCGACGCGGTTGTGTCCGCCCTCGGGGACGATGATGTCGGCGTTGCGCTTGCTGGGCTCGACATAGCGCTCGTGCATGGGCTTGACGGTGCTGAGATACTGGTTCACAACGCTCTCGAGGCTTCTGCCGCGGTCGCGCACGTCGCGCACGATACGGCGCAGGATGCGCACATCCGCGTCGGCGTCGACGAAGACCTTGATGTCCATCAGGCTGCACAGTTCCTTGTTCTCAAAGATCAGAATGCCCTCCACGATCACGACCTTCGCAGGCTTGACCGTGACCGTTTTCTCCGAGCGGTCGTGGATGGAATAGTCGTAGACCGGGCAGACGACGCTGCGGCCCTTTCTGAGCGCCCGCACCGCCTCGATGAGCTGGTCGGTGTCGAAGGCGTCGGGCTGGTCGTAGTTGAGCTTGGCGCGTTCCTCATAGGGCATGTTGTGGTGGGCCTTGTAGTAGTTGTCGTGATAGATGACGGACACGTCCGAGCCGAAGCGCTGCATGAGCTTGCGCGTGATGGTGGTTTTGCCGCTGCCTGTGCCGCCGGCGATGCCGATGACCATAACCTTATCCATGGTAGCAACCCCCTGTTTTTATTTTTCTCCCTGCTATCTTACCATATCCCGCGCCCGGTTTCAATCTGTTTGACTTTTCTGATTTCTGATATATAATAAATACAAACAGTCAGAATAAAAAACACACAACAAGGAGGAATGAACATGACCCCCCATAACAGTGCCCGGCCCGGGGATTTTGCCAAAACCGTCCTCATGCCCGGCGACCCGCTGCGCTCCAAGTACATCGCGGAGAATTTTCTGACCGATCCGGTGCTCGTCAACAACGTGCGCGGCGTCCAAGGCTACACCGGCAGGTGGAAGGACGTCCCGGTGAGCGTGATGGCCTCCGGCATGGGCATGCCCTCCATCGGCATTTACAGTTGGGAGCTCTATGAAAGCTACGGCGTGGAGAATATCATCCGCGTGGGCTCCGCCGGAGCTGTGCAGGACCGTGTCAACGTTATGGATATCGTGATCGGCCAGGCTGCATCCACCAACACCAACTATCTTGCGCAATTTAATTTCCCCGGCGTTTTCGCGCCTATCGGCGACCCGATCCTGATTCAGAATGCGGTGACCAGCGCCATGGAGCACGGCGTGACCTGGCATGTGGGCAATCTCTATTCCTCCGATAACTTCTACCACCCAAAATCCTATGAGGGTACCCGCGCCGTGCGCAGGATGGGCGTGCTGGCCGTGGAAATGGAGGCCGCCGCGCTCTATGCCAACGCCGCCTACCTCGGCAAACGCGCGCTTTGCATCTGCACCATTTCCGACCACCTGTACAAACAGGAGGAGCTGAGTCCCGAGGCGCGCCAGACCGGCTTCAATGAAATGATCGAAATCGCCCTCGACACGGCGGTCAAGATGGAGAAGTAAGCCCATACAGACACAAAAGACCCTGAGCTTTTTCGGCTCAGGGTCTTTTGTTTTCTTCGATTTCTTACAGTCTCTCGCCCTTTTCGATGTCCAGGAAATACTTGTAGGTATCGACGGTAAGCTCACCGCAGGCGGCCTCGTCGCAGGCGATGATGGCGGCGGGGTGCATCTGCAGGGCGCTGCAGGTCCACTTCTGGCTCACGCCGCCCTCGACAGTGGCGGCAAGCGCGCGGGCCTTGTTGTGGCCGCTGATGAGCACCAGAACCTCCTTGGAATCGGTCACGGTGCCGATGCCGACGGACAGGGCCTGGGTCGGCACCTTGGAAGGATCGTTGTCAAAGAAGCGGGAGTTTACGAGGATGGTGTCGGTGGTGAGGTTGCGAAGCCCGGTGCGGGAGGAGAGGGAGGTAAACGGCTCGTTAAAGGCCAGGTGGCCGTCCACGCCGATGCCGCCCATGAAGAGATCAATGCCGCCGTAGGAGGCGATCTTCGCCTCGTAGCGGGCGCACTCCGCCTCGGGATCCGGCGCCATGCCGTTGAGAATGTTGATGTTCTCCGGCTTCATGTCCAGCAGGTGGTCAAAGAGATTGTCGTGCATGAAGTACCAGTAGCTCTGGTCATGCTCATGGGGCAGGCCGACATACTCGTCCATGTTGAAGGTGACGACGTTTGCAAAGGACAGTTCCCCCGCCCGGTTCATGCGGACAAGCTCCCGATACACGCCGATGGGCGAGGAGCCGGTGGGCAGGCCCAGCACAAAGGGACGATCCTCCTTATGGGCGCGGATCTTCTCCGCAATGTAGTTTGCGGCCCATTTGCACATCTTCTCGTAATTATCCTGAATAACAACTCTCATGTTGATTCTCCTCAAAACATTGTTACTCTGTGGTGAACAAAGCTCTGTTACAGTTTTGATTCTGCTTTTTCCCTTTGCCCTTTCGACCCACTGTAAGCCGTGGCGGCATCCGCCGAATCTTTCGATCACCGCCAACCTCGTCAACCAATCACGGTCCCGGCGCTAACAGGCTCCCGCCCAACCTCCGTGGGGAGTCTGTTTTAGATGAAGCAATTATAGTATTTTTCTCCGGTTTGTCAAGCAGAGGTTCTCGACGGCTTTTACTCTTGCGCCCCGATGTCCGCCTTGTATTTTTCGAAGAAGGTCTTTACCGCCTCAAAGAGTTCCTGCGTCATGCCACTGATGCCCGCGTCCCGATTGTAGTAGGCGCACACATCCTCGATATCCGGCAGATAGGGCAGGGGGAAGATATAGATATTTCTGAGATAATCCGCCTGCAGATCGGGCGAGAGCATATCCCAGAAGACCCTGGCATAGATGAATACGCCGACGCCGGCGTTTGCAAGCTGGAAGGCGTTTTCCACATTGGTCAGCTCACACACAAAGCGGGGGCTGATATCGTAGTACTTGAGATAACTTCCCAGGGCGCGCCCGCCGGAGGACTGGCGCGGGATCTTGATGAAGGGCGCGGATTCAAAAAAGCTCAGGTCGGCGCTCTGGGAGAATTTTTCCACCAGCTCATCCAGCCTGTCCCCGGCGAGGGCGGACATGGTCTCCTTCGGCACCACCAGCAGATGCTCCTTCCGGCAGAGGGGGATCGCCTCGAACTTGTCCGGAACGCTGCCGAGAGAGCCGATCACAAGATCCACGCCCTCGTAGGAGATGGACTTCTGCATGACGTCCGGGGTCTCCTCGCTGAGTCTGACAAAGGTGTCCGGATGCTCCTTGAGAAAATCCGGCAGGATCTGCGGCAGGATCGCGCGGGCGATGGTATGCTCGATGCCCAGGTGGATATAGTGGGAGCCGCTGAAGCTTTTGCTGGAGCTCTCTTCAAACTGCTGCTTGAGCTGCAGGATCTCCTTGGCGATGGGCAGGAGCCTGCCCCCGTCCGGGGTGAGGCCGAGCGGACGGCTGCGGATGAAGAGCGTCGTCCCCAGATCCTCCTCCAGCTTCGCCACCTGCTTGGACAGGGTCTGCTGGGAGATGAAGAGATTCTTTGCGGCGGAGGAAAAGCTCTTCTCCTCTGCCACTGCGATAAAGCTTTTTAAGAGTGTAAAATCCATAGTGACCGCCTCCGCGGATTCGCCGCCTGCCGTCCGAGCCCGGGGCGGGCCCTTATGGAATGCGCAGGCTTTTCATTCGATTGTCGGTTCTGACAAATTTCTTTATCTCTTTTTCATAAAACGCCCAATACACGGGCGCTCCGTATGGTCAAAACGGCTAAAAAAGAGATTGGGGCTTGCAAAAATCAACTTTGGGTTGTAGTATATCATCGAATCAGGCGTAAAACAAGACCCGCCTGAAAATTTTTTCCCAGAAAACAACAAATCATTATACGGAGGAATTCAACCATGAAAAGAATGATCGCTTTCCTGCTTTCGGCAGTGATGGTTCTTGCGCTGTGCGCCTGCGGAAAAACTTCCGCGACCGAGCTCAAGTATGCCACCGGCGGCACTTCTGGCACCTACTATGGCTTCAGCGGCGTGATCGCCAACGTCCTCAACGAGAAGCTCAAGAACAGCCTGAGCCTCAAGGTTGAGTCCACCGGCGCTTCCAAGGCCAACATTCAGATGCTCGCTTCCGGCGACGCCGACATCGCCATCGTCCAGAACGACGTCATGTACTACGCCTACACCGGCACCGACCTCTTCGCCGGCGGCAACCCCATCACCAGCTTCTCCGCCGTCGCATCCTGCTACCCCGAGTATGTGCAGATCCTGGCCAAGAAGGACATCACCTCCATTGAGCAGCTCGCCGGCAAGAACGTCTCCGTCGGCGACGCGGGCAGCGGCACCGAGTTCAACGCCAAGCAGATCCTGGGCGCCTACAACCTGACCTTTGATGACATCAAGGTCTCCAACCAGAGCTTTGCCGACTCGGCCGACGCGCTCAAGAACGGCACCATCGACGCCGCCTTCGTCGTGGCAGGCTACCCCACCACCGCTGTGACCGAACTCGCCACCAACTTTGACTTCAACCTCCTGTCCATCGACGCCGCCCACGCCGAAAAGCTCCAGGCTGACTACGGCTTCTACTACTACGGCGTGATCCCCGCCAACACCTACAGCCCCGTGAAGGAAGACGTCCCCGCGGTCGCCGTTATGGCGACGATCGTTGCCTCCAACAAGGTCTCCGCAGACGCGATCTACGCCTTTGTCAAGGGTCTCTTTGACTACAAGGCCGACATCACCGCCGGTCACGTCAAGGGCAACGAGCTTGACCTGAACACCGCTGTCTCCGGCGTTTCCATCCCCTGGCACGAGGGCGCCGAGAAGTTCTACAAGGAAAAGGGCGTTCTGTAACCGATCCGCGCGAAATTGCATATACTGTCCGCGGCGATCATCCACGATCGCCGCGATTTTTTTGTTGTCCGCCTTTCCATGCCTTGGAAGCTGCTTGACCGTATTCTCCCGTGAATTTATCGGAATTTCATAAAATATGATTTAGCGTGGTAAACAAAATTGTAAAATCGGCAGAAAAGGAAAAAGGGTCTTGTCAAAATCAACTTTTGGTTGTAGTATAACGCCAGAAACGGCGTAAACCATTTCGCCAAACCATCCTTCACCCGATTGGGAGACGGAAAATATCATAGGAGGATTGAAATCATGAAAAAACTGATCGTAACGCTGCTTGCACTCACGATGGTGTTCGCGCTGTGCGCTCCCGCCGCATTCGCTGCCGGCGACAAGCTCAACTACGCCACCGGTGGTACCTCCGGTACCTACTACGGCTTCAGCGGCGTCATTGCAAACGTGCTGAACGAGAAGCTCAAGGGCACCCTGAACCTCAAGGTCGAGTCCACCGGCGCTTCCAAGGCCAACATCCAGATGCTGCAGTCCGGCGACGCCGACATCGCCATCGTCCAGAACGACGTTATGTACTACGCCTACACCGGCACCGATCTCTTCGCCGGCGGCGATCCCATCACCGACTTCTCCGCAGTTGCCTCCTGCTACCCCGAGTACGTGCAGATCCTGGCCACCAAGGACATCACCTCCATCGACCAGCTGGCCGGCAAGCGTGTCTCCGTCGGCGACGCCGGCAGCGGCACCGAGTTCAACGCCAAGCAGATCCTCGGTGCCTACGGCTTGAGCTTTGACGACATCAAGGTCTCCAACCAGAGCTTTGCCGACTCGGCCGACTCCCTGAAGAACGGCACCATCGACGCCGCCTTCGTCGTGGCAGGCTACCCCACCACCGCTGTGACCGAGCTCGCCACCAACTTTGACTTCAACCTCCTGCCCATCGACGCTGACCACGCTGCAAAGCTGCAGGCCGACTACGGCTTCTACTACTACGGTGTGATCCCCGCCGACACCTACGGCCCCGTGAAGGAAGACGTTCCCGCTGTCGCCGTTATGGCTACGATCGTCGCCTCCAACAAGGTCTCCGAGGACACCATCTACGCTTTCGTGAAGGGTCTCTTTGACTACAAGGACGACATCACCGCCGGCCACGTCAAGGGCAACGAGCTCGACCTGAACACCGCGATCTCCGGCGTTTCCATCCCCTGGCATGCCGGCGCTGCGAAGTTCTACACCGAGCAGGGTCTGAACATCGGCTGATTCAAAAGCCTTGAAAACAAACCGTAAAAAAACCATGATGGCAGCCGCGGCGATCCTTGTGGTCGCTGCGGTTACCATATTGGGAATGCTTCTTCTGCGGGAGCCGGGACTGACCCTCTCCGATGAGGAGAGCGGAAAGGTCTTTGCCAGGCTCCCGCTGAAGGACGGAGACAGCTTCTCCGTCACCTTCCGCCACAGCGTCAACAAGAGCGACGTCACCGAGATCTACCAGCGCCGCGGGCGCGAGATCTGGCTGACCGGCTGCGTCTACTACGGCTTCGGCGCAGGCGTGGCCGAGGTACTGGAGCCCGGCTGGACGCTGGATAAGGGCGACAACGGCGAAATGATCATCGGCAACATTGAAATGAAGATGAACGATCTGACCTACATCGTCGGGACGGTCTATGACCATATCCTCGACATCAACGGGGAAAAGATCATCTTAAACGAGCTTTGCGGAAAAAACGCAAAGGTCCACTTTTCCGTGAAATAAGGAGCGTGTCCCTATGCCAGAATTTGAGAAGAAATATAAGAAGACCTCGCATGAGCTGCATGACGAGGAACTGATTGCCAAGGATGACTTCGGCGAAACCGCCGAGGAAATCGAAAAGAACGCCACCGCCGTCCTGGAAAAGTACGACCGCGAGGCCAATGTCCGCGTATACAAGGGCGTCTCGCGCCGCATCGTGCGCGTCCTGTTCGTCCTCTTTTCCCTGTATTCCGTATTCCTGCTGTTCTACCCGGGTGAGATCCGCATGGAGCGCGCCTCCTTCGTGGGCCTGATCGTGCTGCTGGTGTTCATCAACTTCCCCGCATCGCGAAACCTGCCCAAGAAGGTCAACTTCATCCCCTGGTACGACATCATTCTGATGGGCCTCGGCTTTGTGTCCTATCTTTACTTTGTCATCAACTACCGGGCGATCATCAACCGCGGCATCATGCTCACCCCGCTGGAGGTGTGGCTGGGCGTGATCGGCATTCTGGTCACGCTGGAGGCCTGCCGCCGCGCCGTCGGCCTGCCGATCGTGATCGTCGCCTCGATATTCATTGTATATGCCATGACGCAGAAGTCCCTGCGCATGAACGTCTATAACCTCTTCTACACTGCCGACGGCATCATCGGCACCCCGATCCGCGCCTGCCTGAACTTCATCGTGCTGTTCGTCATTTTCGGCGCGTTTCTGGATAAGACGGGCATCACCCAGTTCTTTATCGAGCTTGCAAACTCCATAGCCGGCGCCTCCTCCGGCGGCCCGGCGAAGGTCGCGGTCATCTCCTCCGCCCTGTGCGGCATGGTTTCCGGCTCCTCCGTCGGCAACACCGTGACCACCGGCTCCGTCACCATCCCGATGATGAAGAAGACCGGCTACAAGCCCGAGTTTGCCGGCGCTGTCGAGGCTGCAGCCTCCACGGGCGGTCAGATCATGCCCCCCATCATGGGCGCGGCGGCCTTCCTGATGGTGGAATACGTCACCATGCCGAACACCGTCGTCTCCTACGGCTACATCGCCGTGCGCGCGATCCTGCCCGCCGTGCTGTACTTTGCCGGCATCTTCATGATGGTCCACCTGGAAGCGAAAAAGAACGGCCTCACCGGTATCTCCCGTGAAAAGCTGCCGAAGTTCTGGCCCCTCTTCCTGCGCAAGGGCTTCCTGCTCCTGCCGCTGGTCGCGCTGGTCTACTTCCTCATGAGCCGCACGATGGCCTTCGCCGCCATCGCCGCCACCTGCCTTGCCATGTCCGTCAGCATGGTGTACAAGGAGACGCGCATCATCCGCATCAACTACACCGACGAAAACGGCTACCGCATCGACTTCTCCCGCTTCTTTGACGCGCTGGAGTCCGGCGCCAAGAGCACCCTGACCGTCGGCGTCGCCTGCGCGGTCGCGGGCATCATCGCCTGCGTCATCACCACCACCGGCATCGGCTCCTCCCTCATCTCCATCATCATCGGGGCCTCCGGCGGCTACAAGATCGTGGCGCTGTTTCTCACGATGCTCACCTGCATCATCCTCGGCATGGGCGTGCCCACCACCGCAAACTATGTCATCATGGCCACCACCTGCGCCCCCGTGCTGATCCGCATGGGCATCCCCAGCATCGCCGCCCACATGTTCGTCTTCTACTTCGGCATCGTCGCCGATATCACCCCGCCCGTCGCCCTGGCCGCCTATGCCGGCGCCGCCATCGCCCACGGCAGCCCCATGAAGACCGGCGTCAACGCCACGAAGCTGGCTATCGCCGCCTTCATCGTCCCCTACATCCTCGCGCTGAACCCCGCCATGGTCTTTGTTGACACCACCGTGCTGGAGGTCATTGCCATCGTCATCACCTCGCTCGTCGGCATGTTCGCCCTGTCCATGGCGCTGGAGGGCTACTATCGCGGCATACTCTCGGCGGTGCTGCGCATCGTGGTCGCTGTCGGCGGTCTGATGCTCATCTACCCCGGCACCGTCACCGATATCGTCGGCCTTATCCTGGTGGGCGGCGTCATCGCCTTTCAGGTGCTCAACGCAAAGAAAGCCGCGGCATAAGAAAACAAAACACCCAAAAAAGGAACGTCTCGATTGAGGCGTTCCTTTTTTGCGTTGATCCGCATTATCTATTCTTTTGATACAGCACCCAGAGGCCGCGCAGCAGCAGCTCACCGTCCACGATGACGCCGGGGCGCTTGCAGCAGGGAATGACGTCCTTGGCGAGACTGCCTGTGGCGATCACGGTGCAGGCGTAGCCCAGCTCCGCCTCCATGCGCTCCACCATGCCGTCGATCATGGCCGCCGTGCCGTAGACCGCGCCGGAGCGCATGCAGTCCACCGTATTGCTGCCCACCACCTTTTTGGGCGGCAGGATGGCCACATCCGGCAGAAGGCTTGCCCCCGCCGAGAGCGCGCCGTAGGCGAGCTTCACCCCCGGGGTGATGACGCCGCCGCGAAAGCAGTTGTTTTTATCCACCACGGTGAGGGTCGTGGCGGTGCCCATGTCGATCACGATGGCGGGGGCGCCGTAACAGGCGGAGGCCGCGACGCTGCCGACGATCAGATCCGCCGCGACGCTGCCGGGCTCGTCCACCCGCAGGTTAAGCCCCGTTTTGATGCCGGGGCCGACCACCATGACCCGCCTGCCGGTGAGCTTTTCGAGGGCGGTTTTCAGCGGCTCCGTGACCCGCGGGACGACAGAGGAGAGGATGCTGCCCTCAAACGCGGTAGGATCCAGGCCGTAAAAGTCCGTGATCTGGCGCAGCTTGATGATATGCTCGGTGGCGGTCTCGCGCGGATCGGTATGGATGCGGACGATGTTGCGGATCTCTCCGTTTTCGACCATGCCGATCACAATATGGCTGTTGCCCACGTCAATGGCAAAGATCATGGCGCTCCTCCTCAATTGTTTATGCCGTGGTGGGCAGTCGGGCTGTCAAGCTGCAGGGCCTTGAAGCTGTAGCCGTTATTCTGGCCCCACTTCAGGATCTCCTCCACCGCCGCCACGCTGTAATCCTTAATGTCGTGCTGCAGCACCACGGAATACTTGTGCTG
>Ga0310695_10008657_pt1 | contig 15611 bp, 17 predicted proteins | sample RumenRJG_04DNA_FD_203882 | JGI IMG/M metagenome (GOLD analysis project Ga0310695, IMG submission 203882) | Bovine rumen microbial communities from Lethbridge, Alberta, Canada - RJG_04 (v2) (version 2) | ecosystem: Host-associated > Mammals > Digestive system > Stomach > Rumen | place: Canada...
AGAAAAGTTCAATAAGACTCATGATGATTTGTATGCAATGGAGAATGAAGAACTTAAGAAGTTCAGAGTTGAAGTTGAAGACTTGCGTCACGAATATTCATTGCTTGAGCTTGCACATAAGGTCTTGATGAATGGTTTGTATGGAGCATGTGCTAATCAATATTTCTTCTTCTTTAATGCATCGTTGGCTGCTGACATCACAGGTGAATGCCGTCATCTTACAAAAACAATGTGGCATAATCTTGAAAAATGGTTCCATGAAGGTATTTGGACTCGTAAGGATTTGTGGCAAGAATTTGGATTTGAACTTGATGAAAGCAAACACGATTGGTATAGAAAGACTCCTGTATCTGTATATTCTGATACTGATTCTGTTTATACAACATTCGGTAATTTCTTCAAATGTATGACTCAAGAATATCAACAGAAGTATGATACTCCACGTAAGAAAGTTGATTGGGTATTGAATTATTGTAAGAAATTCCAAGATAAGTTGAATAACAAATGGTGTGAAGAGATTTATAATCCACGTCATGGAAAGAACGTACACGAGTTCGAGCTTGAAACAATTTCATATGCACAAATTTGTATTAAGAAGAAAAAGTATCTTAAGGGATATGCATATGTTAAAGGAAAGTATTATGATACACCAAAAGTTTCAGGTACAGGTATTGAGATTATTAAATCAACAACTCCAAAACTTTGTCGTACTGTATTGAAGGAATTGATGAATAGTTTGATGTTTGATTATCATGAAGAAAATCGTTCTGAATATATTTTACAATTTAATGAGAAATTAGCTGAATATAGAAGACAATTTTATAAAGCTCCTGTTGAAGATATATCACAATCAGTAGGTGTTGGAGATTATAAGAAATATGTAATCAATGATACAGATTATCTTGAATTAGGAAAACAATGTCCGGTTTCTGTACAAGCTATTGCTCGTTTCAATTATCTTGCACATAAGAATAATGAGGATAATAAAAAACAATATTCAGGTAAGATTAAATATTATAATATCAGAATCAATGAGAAACAAGAGGGTTATTTTGGATTCCCATCAGGTGAACTTCCACAATGGGCTCCAAAGATGGATAAGATAACTCAATGGGAGAAAACAATTATTGACCCAATTAATCGTTTCTTGGAGGTTATGGATATTCCTAAGGTTAATGCATCAAATACACATCAGCTAACATTGTTCTAATAAAAAATGACAGTACTTAAGTACTGCCATTTGTTATATTTTCAGTTGAACCTTGAACTAAAGTTACTCGTCTGAGTTCGTGCCCCCGTCTTCGTCGTAGTATGGGTTGTTACCGCCTGTATTACCTTGTTCTCCAGTTTCAACAATTACTTCTCCAGTTGAACCTGTTCCATGTTCACCAGTTTCTTGTTCACCAGTTGGACCTGCTGGTTCAGTTGTACTTGTTGGACCTGCTGGTTCAGTTGTACTTGTTGGACCTGCTGGTTCAGTTGTACTTGTTGGACCTGCTGGTTCAGTTGTACTTGTTGGACCTGCTGGTTCAGTTGTACTTGTATTTCCACCTGTATTACCACCTTCTCCTGTTGGTTCTGCAGCTCCTGCAGGTACATTTGCAGCACCACCTGGAACATACCAAGAATTATTTGCTTCGTATTCAGTATATCTTGTAAGACCTGTAGCAGCTGTAAACTTTTGCTCATCAGTCATTCCTGAAGCATCAACACCCATTGCTTGGAGTCTTTCATCAATTCTTTCTGTCATTGTTTATATCTAATTTATTTATATTTCCTATATTTAATAATAAACATAAATATATTTGATAATATAGTATAACTAGAAATTATGTTATGTTTATAAATCAAATTCTACTATTCTATCATAACCATATTGTGTTCTTAATTGTTGTCTAACACTATCTGCTTCAATATCTGCTTGTGCCAATATATTTTCATTATATTGCTGATTTTCATCTGATTCTTCCAATAATGGGTGATTTTGCAAATAAGAATTTCTTGCGTGTTGAGCAGCTGATTCAATTGTATCATCAGCATTTACTCCATTAAACCCACTCGTACAATAACCAGAATTAATATATGCCATTTTGGAACCTTTTGGAACATATATAATTTCAGCATCAGCCATCATGTCTGAATAACTACCATTAGTAACATTTATTGGATTAGGATTCATGAATTTAACTGAATGAACACCAGTAACTGTGTAATCAAATAATCCATAATTTATTTTTTTAACTGTTGCTGGTATAACTATGTCAAGATTATTTAATGTACATCCAGTAAATGGACGATCAATTTCTTCAACATTACCTAAATCTATTTTGTTTATTGTTGTTTTACTATATGCAAATGCATTCATTCCAAGAGTTTTAACATTTTTAGGTAATATTATTTCGCTAACATGTGTTCCACTTAATCCATTATAATCAATTGTTTCAAGATTATTTAATTCAGATAAATTCCATTTTTCAATATTATTTAATCCATAAACTGTATTATTTGGTATATATTTTATACTTTTTGGAAAATAAATTTCTTTTATATTAGGGGCAGATTGAAATAATGATGAACCACCTAATGAAGTAAGATCAATTCCTGTATCAAAAAACTTTAAATTTACTTTTTTTAGATTCGTTGCCCCTTCCCATTGATATTGACCATGTCTTCTAAAAATTGTACATTCAGTTATGCACGCACGAATTTCACTATCTAATAAACCCCTAAATAAAATACCACCAACTGGTATATCTGTTCTAATAGAATCAATAAATTTTATCATTATTACATGATTACCTAATTCATCAAATGTATAGTTTACTCTATTAAGATTGGGGTTTTCATTATGATTATTGAATTCTATTAATTCATTATCAATATATACTTTATCTATTTGAGACATTGGATCAAAGATAATTTTTAATTCTTGATTTAATTTTTCATTAGTTATATTAACAATAAACATCCAATCAATATTTTTTGAAAATATTATATTTCCATCAACAAGCGAAATACTAGGTTCATATGTTTTATTTATATTTAGCATTCCATCAATATAATCTTTCATGTTATCAAAAGAATTTAAGTATTTCATATTTATATATTATTTATATTTTTTTAATAAAAAATGGAGATATTTAAGAATATCTCCACTTTATCTTATATTAATCATTATTCTATGATTTATGAGTTAGCACCAGTTTCACCTGTTGCTCCACTTCCCCCAGTTTTACCTGTTGCTCCGTTTATAACAGCTTCAAGAGCAGTAATACGAGCCTCAAGATCAGTTAATGCAGCTGCAACAACTTGTTCGTTATCAATAATATCTTGCTTAAGTGCATAATTAGCTAATACAGAATCATCGAATGTACCAGTATCTCCCTTAGGACCAGTAGCGCCTGTATCACCTTTTGGACCAGTTGCACCTGTATCACCTTTAGGACCAGTTTCACCTGTATCTCCCTTAGGACCAGTTGCACCAGTATCTCCCTTAGGACCAGTTTCACCGGTATCACCAGTATCTCCTTTAACACCTGTTATAGATCCAACTTCAGATATCTTTGCTGCAATTTCTTCTAATGTATTTAATGTTTCAGGAGCAGCACCTACAACATCAGCAATTGCTTCACTTACATATGTCTTTGTTGCATAATTTTCAAGAGCACTTGCATCGAATGTACCTGTATCACCTTTAGGACCAGTAGCACCTGTATCGCCTTTAGGACCTTGAGGACCAGTTGCCCCAGTATCACCCTTAGGACCTTGAGCACCTGTATCGCCTTTTGCTCCAGTAGCACCAGGAGTAAGAGAAATATTTTCAATTTGATCCCGTAAACTATTTAATGCTGTAGATGTTATGTGTTCATTATCTATTATAACATCCATAACATTTGCATAAGGAACTGCATCTACAGCAGGAGTATTTACTACAAAGTAATTAGTACCATCAGATACTTCTTCTCCAGTTGCTTCAAATTCTCCTTCACCAGCATCAGATGTATAATAAGTTTCACCAGCAGTTAATGTTGTACCATTTTCTACAGCAACATATGTAGTTGGTTTTGCTTCAGTCTTATTACCTAATTCACCAATTAATTCTGCAACTCCTGATTTTGTTGCATAATCTTCAAGAGCGCTTGCGTCGAATGTACCCGTATCACCTTTAGGACCTTGAGGACCAGTAGCACCTGTATCACCCTTAGGACCAGTTGCACCAGTATCTCCTTTAGGACCAGCTTCACCTGTATCACCTTTTGCACCAGTTTCGCCTGTATCTCCCTTAGGACCAATTGTTCCTGTAATACCACTGTCTACTATTTCTTGAAGTTGAGCAATTGTTTCTGGTGTTAATCCTCCTATTGCTTCACTTACATATGTCTTTGTCGCATAATCTTCAAGAGCGCTTGTATCGAATGTACCCGTATCACCTTTAGGACCTTGAGGACCAGTTGCACCAGTATCTCCCTTAGGACCAGTTGCACCAGTATCACCTTTTGCACCAGCTTCACCTGTATCACCCTTAGGACCTTGAGCACCAGTATCACCTTTTGCACCAGCTTCACCTGTATCTCCCTTAGGACCAGTTGCACCAGTATCACCTTTTGCACCAGTTGCACCAGTATCTCCCTTAGGACCAGTTTCACCAGTATCACCTTTTGCACCAGCTTCACCTGTATCGCCTTTAGGACCTTGAGGACCAGTTGCACCAGTATCTCCCTTAGGACCAGTTGCACCAGTATCACCTTGTGCACCAGTTGCACCAGTATCACCCTTAGGACCTTGAGCACCAGTATCACCTTTATCACCCTTAATTCCAGTTATGCCTTCTACTTCTTGTAACTTAGCAGCAATTTCTTCTAAAGTATCTAATGTTTCAGGAGCAGTACCTACAACATCAGCAATTGCTTCACTTACATATGTCTTTGTTGCATAATTTTCAAGAGCACTTGCATCGAATGTACCTGTATCACCTTTAGGACCTTGAGGACCTTGTGCTCCATCAGAACCCTTAAGAGATGCAAGCCATTCAGTTTGAGTCATTGCAACTACTGCTTCTTGTGCTTCACTTACTAATTCAACAGTTACCCAAATATCTACAGGATTATTTTCTAATGTATATAATTGAATTGGATTATTAGTAGCTAAAGCTGTAGCAATATTGAATTGTTGACCAACGAAATCAGCAGCATTAGGATCTGTTGAATTGTTTTCTATTACTTCAATTGTTGCACCACCAGCGCGCATTTCAATTACTTTAACTGTACCTTCACCGTATTTAACTTCCTTAGCTGCATTGTTGAAAGATTCAAATGCATAAATTGCAGGTTGTGCTTCCTTTTCAACTACAGTTTCACGATAAAGTTCGTAAGCTGACTTACCGTCTGTACCAGTTGCACCAGTATCACCTTTATCACCTTTAACACCAGCTTCACCTGCAGCACCAGTATCACCCTTAGGACCTTGTGGACCTGTTGCACCTGGAGTAAGTTGGATATTGTTGATGTTTTCTTGTAATTGAATTAATGCTTCAGCAGTAGTTTCATTAGCATTATTTACTTCTTCAACAAATTCTTCAAAATCAGCAGCATCTGCCTTTCCTGCAATTTGATTTGTAATACTAGCAACTACATCATCGTTATCGGCAAGTTTATCAGCAATTTCCTTTAATGTATCTAATGCTTCAGGAGCAGCACCAATAACAGCTTGAATTTTTGCATTTACTTGTTCTTCAGTAATACCATTTGAAGCTTGTTGAAGAGCTTCAATAGCGGCATCAATAGCAGCATTATTTTCTGCATATACACTTGCTAATACATAATCACCCTTTTCTTGGTAATGTTCATCAGCATATGCAGTACTTAAAGCATAATCTTTAATGAATGATAAAAGATGAGAACATGTATCAATAGTTGCAATTTGTTCTTCAGTAAGTTCAACAGAACCACCTGATTGAGCAGCTGCAGCTAAACTTTCTTTAATCCAAGAAAGCAATTCACCAGTTGTATTGATTATTTTATTTTCATCAATTTCTGCACCATTCCAATCAATATCTACAGCATTAACTAATGGATAGTTATCATCTGATGGGTATTCTGATCTTGGATTCCAAGATGATTGTATAATAGTATCACTAAGTCTTACACCACCATCTTTATATATTGTTCCAAATCTAATACCACCTTGTATTGTTTCAGCCATAATTTATATCTTTATATATTTATATTAACATTTTGCATATAATTCTTTAGTTGTACCGTTACTTACAGGTCTACCAAATCTTTGAATTACATATGATACATCATTAACTGTGATTGTACCTTCTGATGGTAATTGCAATGTAGTAACTTTATCTACATCTAAAACTACAACATTCCATTCAGCTGGGAAACAATAATATATAGAAGAAGATTCTCCAGTATTATTTGTTACAGATATATCTTGTGCATTCCAACTTGGTTTTTCTGCTTCAGTACCATTTGCAATTGATGCAAGATTATCAGCAGTTGGTAATGTTGTACCTGCATACCAATAATATATTGTTTGGTCTCCACCTTGTTCACCTGTGTCTCCACCTTGTTCGCCTGTGTCTCCACCTTGTTCACCTGTGTCTCCACCTTGTTCGCCTGTGTCTCCACCTTGTTCACCTGTGTCTCCACCAGGTTCATCTCCTCCAGGTTCTATTTCAATATTTGTTCCTTCTTGTACATATATTTTATCGTAGAATTTTGAATCTTCATTACCTGTAATATATACATTATAAGTAACATTACCAATAAGTGTTGTATAAACAATTGTATATGGAGATTCTGCTTCTAAATCAGAATTTGTTAAATCAACACCTGCTTCATTGAATATACCAAATCCCTTAGGAATAGCAATATAGAATATCTTGCTATCAAGTGTTGCAGTATGTGTTAATGGAGCTTCAGCTGTTGGAACTGTTGTAATTTGTTCCCAACCTTCTTCATGGAGAGGATCTGAACTATAAGTAGGTTTGTTCTTACCTATGTACCAATAAAGACCTCTTGCAGTTTCTTTTATTTCAGGTTCACCGAAATTGAAGTAAACATTAAGTCTTTGCTTATTGTACATTGTTACAGGAGTTCTCCATACATCATAAAGAATACCGTTAATTGAAAGAGCTGATTCAGGTGTTGTTATCTTTTCGTAACCCCAGTTATTATCGTCAGCATCTTCATCATGTAAACCGTTAGCATTACGATCCATCCATTCATTTGACCAAATTGGATGACCATGAGCATCATCAATATGTTCATAATCTTGTGGCTTACATGGATATAATGAATCAACCAAATCTTTATTATCTGAATTTTCAGCTGCCCATTCAACAATTGACTTACCAGCTGCTTTAGCACCTGATTGAACATATTCAGTTGAACCTGCTGCAGTTGGAATATAACGAGGAACAACAACATACCAGTATTGATATTTAGCTTTACCACCATCAACACCAGCAATTAATTGACCATCTTGAATAAGATGCAATGGGTGGTGGAACCATTTGTTAGCACGAAGTGGACCGTCAATACCAAAATCAAGATCTTCTACTGACTTAATATTAACACCATCATCTTCATAAGTAACTTTTCTATATAAGTATGTTTTCAAATCGTCATCCCATGTAAATCCAAGATCTTCCATGAATTGTTCATTGTTGTATGGACAAATATTACCGGCATACCAATATAATGTTTCATTTGATGGTTTAACATTTTCATCAGCTCCTGAAACAACATTGTCAATCTTACGTGATACTTCATCTGAAATAGAACTAATTTCATCAGAAACAAGATTTACATAATCAATATTATTTCTAACTGCATTAATACGTTTAATCAATTCAGTTTCCATAGCATCACTGATATCTTCAGGACTAATAATATTTTCAGGAATCATTGATTCGAATATTTCTTTTGCAATATTATATTCTTTACAACGAACAACTGCATTAAGTTTATTAGCATCTAAAAGGTCACGTGCTAAAACTAAGATATCTTTAATTTCAGCATCTAATGATTCTGCAAATGTTAAATTCTCACGAGCAGTAAAAATGTTACCGCCATTAGAGAAATTATCATCAAAATCATTTTCATTTAAATCTGATAATAATGCATACAACTTTGCGAACTTAGGATCTTGTTCATCAAATAATGCAATTGCATTTTTAAGTTTGTTATATACATTGACAGCATCAGTGATAGCTTTTTCAGCAGCAATTTGTGCTTTTGTTAAAGGACGGTTTAATGCATTAGCAGCTTCAATAATTGCTTGAACATCAAGGATGTTCTTTTTAGCTGCAAGTAATACTGCATAAGCAGTCTCTTTATCAACATATGCTTCACCAATTATACCCATGTATATGTTAATAGATTTATTATTTCTCATACATAAATATATATTTTTTTGTAACGTATGTTTGATACTTGACATACAATGGTATGTCAATTTAATAAAAATAATAAAGTCCTAGTAAAAATATAAAATAAAAAAGCAAACTCAGAAGAGTTTGCTTTAATTAGTTATGCTTGATTAAATCATTATTTTTGCTTAATTAAATTCAAGCCCCAAGTTGCAGAAATACCTACAGACAATCCCATCTGTTTACCTGTAATATCGTACCCATAAGTAATAGATGGACCTATGACTAAAGTTGTCAATTGATGTCTTTTTTGAGGTACTGTAAAACCTGTCATTTCTTTGTACTTAACATAAGGATTTGTTGATTTGATATACATTCTAGCATCTTTATCCATAGCAATTGTATAATCAAAATTGATGATGTCTTTTGTTATATGTATGCCTAAACTATCATCATGATAATCAACATTACCTTCAAGTACTCTGTACTTGTTATTAAAATTGAAATCCTTATAGAAACCCTTTGTAATTGTATCATGGTGTATAACATAAGATGAATCTCTTTCAGGAATTTCTATTTCTCCACCAACTTGTATGATTTGTGTAACTACATTTGGATTTAACTTCATACTATCAATTTGATTATATAAATCTTCATTTAATAGTTTAAGTGTTTTTACATCTGACTCAAACGCAAGTTTTGTAGCAACTAAATTTCCATTTTTGTCTTGATAGTACTTAATAGTATCTTTCAAGGCCTCTATGTTATGTTTATATTCTCCACTTGTGTTTGAACATTTATTTATAGAGATACATAAAGCACCTGCTAATAAACAAATTATCAAGATATAAATCAAATGTGTTTTTACTTTAGACCATACATCATTGATAAATTTTGCCATTTTATTTTATGAATATATTTAGAACCTTTTATACTCTTCTTGTAATGAATATATGTTTGTGGTTCTTTTGATATGATTATATGCTGTTCTTAATTCTATTTCATAACGAGGATTTCCTGCATAACGTCCACCTGTACCTGTAACATATTTTGTCATAAGGTGTTGTTCTGTCTTTCCTTTTACTAAATAGTATTTTTTCAATACTTCACAGTAGTGATTAATGGCTGTTTCATATGTTGGATATTTTCTTTGAATTATACCAAACATTGACCTTCTTGAACTTTCTCTACCAGCACCTGTAGTTCCATAATAAGTTTCAATTTGGGTTTGTGCCATCATAAAGCATATATCAATATTATTAGTTAGTCCTGCTTGTACTAAATACATTGGAATGAATTTGTGTGATTTTGGAGCTTGTCTTTTAATATATAGACTTACTTCATTAATCAATTCATTTTGAATGCTATCCTTTATTTGAACAGTATCTATTTTTGTTACATTCTTTTCAGGTAATACATATTCAATTTTTGGATCTTCATATTTAGGAGTTGCATTACAAGTAGTTAGCCATAAACCTCCTAAAATGGACATTAGTACAATAAGTACTACTAATACGTGTTTAATTGCGATTCTCTTGAATCTCGTGAATTTAGTTTGTTCCATAATTATTGTTTTACATTTAGTTTATCGCCTTATTCAAATATATCTGTCACCTATAAATGAACTCGACTTAGCCAAAACTTTACACAACTTTCTGTGCAAATGTCACTCATTTGACTCTTGAAAATCTAGTTGCTAAATCATATATTTTACAATATAGTACTTTTGTAAAAATAATAAAAATTACAAATTATATAAATATTTTATGTTTATTTTTATTAAAAGATATATATTGAGAGGTGAGCAAAATATACGAAAATCGTATAAAAAATAATAAACCCAAAAAGAATTCTAAATATCATCAAGGGTATGTTCCACAACGTTTTTGCACTAAGTTGTTTCAATCTGTAAAAGGAGAACCTATCATATATCGTTCAGGATTGGAACTTCAATTTATACAATTTTGTGAGAATAATCCAAAGATAAAACAATGGGCAAGTGAACCAATTGCAATAAGATATACTTGTAGGTTGGACAATAACGAACATGATTATTATCCAGACTATGTTATTGAAACATATGATGGACATAAAATAATTGTTGAAGTCAAACCTTATAGTCAAACAATTAAACCAGGAGCATTAGATTCAAGATGGCTTAAAGAATCATGGATAAAGAACTGTGATAAATGGAAAGCAGCAAATGAATTTGCACATCGTAATAATGCAAAATTTATTATTGTAACAGAAAAATTTTTTGAATAAATAAAGAATAAAATATACTATATTATAATATGAAAACTTTAAATGATTTCCTTACATATAATTATATCTCATTAGAAGGTATTGATGAGGAATTAGTAAAGTCTATTAACAATCTTGATGGACAAAAAATAAATGAATGTTGTGGTTGCTGCTGTGAACCATGTTGTGATGATGTAAAATGTTGTGACCCATATTCTTATCCTAAGTATTTTTCTGAAAGTGAAATTGTTAGTATGCTTCGTAATACTCCAAAGATTCAAAATATTTGGGATATTCATTATCAATTTAGTAATAGATACAGATTCCCAGGTATAACATTGGAAGAAACAAAAGAACCTTTATATTTCAGAGGTTACGTACTTACATGTGGAACTGGTTATCAATCAGGAGAACCACAAACAACAACTTTAATGCCTACAGATGCTTTATATAATGAAAAGTTATACAATTATATTAAAGGCATTGTAGATGAATTTGGATTTGGATATCCAACTGTATTAGAAACAGAAGGTAAAGTTCAAATATTCTTTGTTAAAGGAGAAGGTGGTTTTGATGAAAAGGACAAAACAATTAAGAAAGGTTTAGAAGATGTTGCTAAGATATTAGGTAAACTTGAAGGCAAAGAAGAAATTAATTGGTCACAAGTATTAGATGTATCAATTAATAATGTTGGTAATGTTTACAATTTCTTAATTACATGCACATTAGATATTACACCATTTCAAATGACTGCAGATGATTATAAGAAATGGCAGAAGAAATTTGAAAAGGAAACTGCAAACACCGAAGATAAATAAAATAAATTGATATGGAGAATAAAATGATAATTATTACTCCTGAAGAAATAGTTAATAAAGGGGCGAATAAATTAAATACAAAATCTATATTTTTAGCTGGTACAATTGATAATGGAGAATCATTAAACTGGCAAGATAATGTAATTATTGAATTAATTAATTTAGGAGTATCTTGTGAAGTATTCAATCCACGACGCGAACATTGGAATCCTAATCCATCAAAAGAAGAAATGGAAAACCAAATTAAATGGGAGCAAGAACATCTTGATAAATCAGATATAATAGCAATGGTTTTATTAGATAAATCAAAATCTACAATAAGTCTTCTTGAACTTGGATTATATGCAAATACAAAAAAGTTAATTGTATTTTGCACTCCTAATTTTTATAGATGGGATAATGTTAGATTAACTTGTGAAAAATATAATATCGAATTAGTTCAAGATTTGCATCCATTAATAATAGCAAATAAAATAATCAGTAAATTATAAAATTATTTAATAGAATAAAATATATGAAAGATTTAAAGGATATACTCAATGAATCATATTCAGATGGTGTATTAGATAAATCAATTAAAGCATCTGAAAAAAAGAAGGTTCAGAATGCAATATATAAGCAATTAGAAAAAACTGGTACAACTGGTCGTTTTTATAGAGATGAATCATGGGAAGGAGTAAGATTAGTCAAAAAAGATATCGAAGATGCTTTTAAGACTATTAAGAATCCAACACATGAATATGAAGTGTCTATTGCTCCTGATGATGGTGGATATCGTAAATCAAAAGATGGTATGTCACAATGGAAACAATATAAAGTTGAAATTTATGTAAAGGGAGCAGAAGATCCATTTATGGTTGGAACACTTAATTGTCATGCTGCAGGAACAGTACAAGATCCATTTGATATGTACGATATGTCTTGTTGCATAGGTTATTGATAAATATAAATAATTAAATAATGAAAGACTTAAAAGATACTATTAATGAAGTACGTAATAAAGCTTCTTATGGTCAAAAATCAACAATGATTTGTACTGAAGAAGAATTGGATAGATTATCAGATATTATCCGTGCTGGTGCTAAAGCAATGAAATTTGATTTAGAAGCAAAAGAAAATGAATTTGATTTGGTTGTTAGCTTATTGAATATAGTTGAAACTATGGGTGGTCATGATGATGATGAAGCTAAAATAATTCTTTTCAAGAAAGAAGAAAATAAAGAATAATAATATAATGACAAGATAATGATTTTGATGCAATTGATGCATTTGAAAAAATATGTTTATAAATTATGAAAGACTTAAAAACAATAATTAATGAATCTGTTTCTAAAAAAACAAGAGAAGCAGTTCAAGAATATATTGATATTATAGAACCATTTTTATCTAAAATTATACCAAATTTAAATAAAAATTGGGATGAATGTTTATCAAATTTTAAAAATTCTACAATTGAAGATGCTAAAGAATATGCTTCTTCCACAACATTAAAAGGATATAGGGGATATGAAGGTCGTTTTAGTTATCAAGATGGCCAATTTTCAAGATATTATAGCTGTTGGGATGATAAAGAAAAAGAAATTATTAACAAATTAAATAATAAGAAATTAAAAGACAAATTTGAATATTATAATTGTCTTTTTTCAACTTGTTGTGAAGAATTAGAATCAAATGGTTTTGATGATCCAATATCAGAATGGACTGTTGGAGATTTTAGAAAAGCAGAAATGGCTATAATTATAACAATTAGCAAACTTATAAGTAAAAATAATTAATTATGAAAGATATTAAAACATATATTTATGAAGTGAATAAAAATGATGATGAAAAAGATTTACCATCAATTGAATTTAGTGGTCCTCATAGTATAAAAACATCAGATGGTATTGAATTTGTTAGAGAACCAAATTCAACAAGATTTGATTTATTATCATATGTATATAAATTTCCAAATAAAGATGGATTAAGATTATATACTACAGGAAAAAATAATCCTGTATATATTGAATATATCGGTCATAGTAGATGGCCAGTACGTGATAAGTTTGATGGCTTTGAAGAAGCAGCCATACATGCTGTTCATTTATATAATAAACATAAAAAGACATTTACATATTAATATGAAAGACATTAAAAATTTTATATTAGAATCAACTCAATCTGAAGATCTTCATGAAGAAATAGGATTAGCTCTTAAGGAATTTGGTAATATCAGAAATGGATTTAAAATGACTCCAATTGATGATATTAAAGATGCAATGTATAAAGCTGGTTTTGATTTTGATGAAGAACAATCATCAGATGAAAAACTTGTATTTGTTGGTGAATATATTGATACTGAATATGAAGTAACTTTATTTGCTGCTGACCATGTATCAGGCAAATTTAAGATTAAAAATTTCAATGAAATAGAAGCATGAAAGATTTAGTTGAAATTGTAAATGAAAATAGAGTAGGTCCTATTAAAAAACTTGATATGTTAACAATTATGGTTGCATATCAAATGTGGAAGGAATATAAGCTTTATGATGAGTTCTTTGGAAAATTGGATAAAGAAGAACTTGAAGATTATGATGATTTAAATAAAAGATTAGAACAACTTGATAATGATAATTCAAGAGTTCAATGGTCATTACTTAAAAAATATTTTAACATAATCTTAAAGACTTGTGATTATATATTAAATAGTCCTGATGATGAATTTTCAAAATCAGATAAAAAAATTTGGTCAGGAATTAAAAGATACGTATCATGAAACATATAACAGATTGGATTAACGAAAATAAAGGTGAGATAAAACATTATGTTGATGGGATATTGGTATCTGAAGATGAAAAGATATTAATATTACGTCGAGCTAACTATATGAAAAACTTTGGTGGACAATGGGGATTCGTAGGTGGTTCAGTTGACAAAAAAGATAAGAACAATAAAGAAGCAATAATTAGAGAAATTGAAGAAGAAACAAAAATCAAGTTAACTTTTAATGAACAACAAAAAATGAAAGCTATTGATAAACAAGAGCATGAAAATAATGGTTCAGTTGTTTCTGATACAGAATATTGGTTAATCAAATTAGAATCAAATCCTGATATAAAGATTTCTCGAGAACATTCAAAATATGAATGGATAGATGCAGATACATTTAAGAATAAAACATTTAAGTTTATGCCTGATGTATTTCATTATATACAAAAGTATTTTAACGGAGACTTGTAATGCCATTAATTAAGAAACCAGAACAAACAACATTAGGTCATATATTTAACCTTAAAGATTTAGATAAGAAAATATATACCGATGATGAAATAAGAGCATTCCATTTAGATGCTGCAATTGATAATCATCCATTAGCAAGGAAACCAACATCAATGCGCTCTAAATTAGCTTATAAAGAAATATTAAGAAATTTAAGACCAGACAAAAAATACATTTTGCCTGGACAAATTGTTTTATTTAATTATTCGCAGCCAAAGTTCAAAGAGGAACTTGAATATTATGATAATTATCCATTTTGTATAAGTTTCGGTATTATGAGAACTGAAGATGGCAATATTCGTGAGTGTATGTTGAACTTACATTATTATCCCCCATTTACAAGAGCAAGAATACTTGAACAAGTATTTACTCATTTCCGTCCATATTTTGAAAAATATTTTAATGAGGCAAGTACAAAACCAAATATGATTATGTCTTATAAGATGTTAAAACATTTGTTAAAGACTAATCAGAAAATTGCATTCGGTACAAAAATGTATATTCCTGTGTTAAGAGGAGCAACATTCAATATACCTGCAAGATTATTACCAACTGCATTCTTTACAGAAGGTAAATTTAGTAAAGCAACATTACAACAAATTTTCCATTTTTGGAGACAGTTCTAAATTAATGTTTATTTTTAATAAAGTACATATATTATAAATATTTATGAAAAGATTAAGTAGAATAATTAAAGAAGGTGTACAACCTGGTAATCAATTAAATAAGACAGGTGTTACCAATCATTATACACCTATTCAAAACATATTAACAAATGTAAAGAATTTATTCTGTTTGTTACTTGGTGTTGTTGCTGAAGTTGGTGAAGATAATGTTTCAATTAAGTTATCAAGTTCACAATTTATATCAAAACAAAAGACTGAAGAAATACTTTGGAGAGCAATGTA
>Ga0310695_10008659_pt1 | contig 15608 bp, 8 predicted proteins | sample RumenRJG_04DNA_FD_203882 | JGI IMG/M metagenome (GOLD analysis project Ga0310695, IMG submission 203882) | Bovine rumen microbial communities from Lethbridge, Alberta, Canada - RJG_04 (v2) (version 2) | ecosystem: Host-associated > Mammals > Digestive system > Stomach > Rumen | place: Canada...
GCGACCTGCCGACGCCGGTCCGCGTCGGCTACACGTTTGCCGGCTGGTACAATTCCGGCGCGGTCATCACGTCGACGACGATCTGCAGACGGACGGATGCGCATACGCTTTTTGCCTCCTGGAAGGCCCGGGCCTACACGGTGACGCTCAATCCGCAGAGCGGCACGGGCGGCACGACGTCCGTGACGGCGACGTACGCGGCGGCGCTGCCGTCGGTCACGGTGCCGACGCGCACGGGGTACACGTTCGGCGGCTACTACACGGGCACGGGCGGCGCGGGTACGCAGTATTACAATGCAGACGGCACGGGCGCGCGCGCGTGGGACAAGGCGGCCGCGGCCACCCTCTATGCCCAGTGGACGGCGAAAACCTATCCGGTCGAGCTGGACTGGCAGGACGGTTCGGGCGGTACGATCTCTGTGACGGCAACTTACGCCGCCGCGCTGCCGCCAATCACAGTGCCGACGCGTACAGGCTACGTCTTCGACGGGTATTACGCCATGCGCAACGGCGGCGGGACCCAGTACTACAACGCAGACGGGACAGGAGCCCGGGCATGGGATCTGGATCGCGGCAGTCCGGTGCTGTATGCCAAATGGACGCCCGTAAACTATCCTGTCGCGCTCGATCCGCAGGGAGGCGCGGGCGGCAGCGCCGCGGTGACGGCGACTTACGACGCCGCGCTGCCGACGGTGACGGTGCCGGAACGCGCCGGATACGATTTCGGCGGCTACTACACGGATGTGGACGGCGCGGGCCAGCAGTATTACGCGTCCAACGGGACAAGCGCCCGGAAATGGGACATGACCGCCTCGACGACGCTGTACGCGAAGTGGACGGCGAAGAAGTATCGGGTGACGTTGGATCGGCAGGGGGGCGCGGGCGGCACGACCTCTGTCACGGCGACCTACGACGCCGCGCTGCCGTCGATCACGGTGCCGACGCGCACGGGCTATGCGTTCGACGGGTATGACGATCAGACGGGCGGCGCGGGCTCGCCGTACTACAACGCGGACGGCACGGGCGTGCGCGTGTGGGACAAGGCGTCCGATGCAACGCTGTGCGCGAAATGGGTGCCGATCAGCTATACAATCGCCTTTGACGGCGGCGGCGCGGAGACGGGTTCGGTCGATCCCCTCGCCGCGGAATACGGCACGGTCTATGCGCTGCCGGCAAATGGATTCGTCCGGTCGGGATTCAACTTCACCGGCTGGCGCTTCGGCAACGCGACTTATGCGGTCGGCGCGAGCGTTTCCAATCTGACGACGACGGCGGGCGCGACGGTGACATTCTCCGCCATCTGGTCGGAGCTGCGGTATGCGGCGTTCGACGGCCACGGCGCGGACAATGCGGCGGCGATGATCGACGAGGTTCTGACCTTTGACGGCGTCGAGACGCACGCGCTTGTCTCGAACCGGTTTGAGAAGACGGGCTATACGTTCGGCGGCTGGGCGACGAACGAGACGGAAGCCGCCGCGCAGACGGTTGCCTACACCGACGGCGCGGATGTGGCCAGCACGAATCTGTGGAGCGGCGTCGGCGAAACGAATGTGTTCTACGCCGTGTGGTCCAACAATGCCTTTACGGTGACGTTTGACGCGAACGGCGGCGCAGGCGAGATGGAGCCGCAGGCGTTCTTCTACGATCAGCCGCAGGCGCTGTCGCCGTGCGCCTTCACGTCGAGCCTTGAATTCCGGGGCTGGGCCACGAATGAAACGGATGAGGTCGTCTTCACCGACTGCGCCGCTGTCTCGAATCTGACCGCAGAGGCCGACGGCACCGTGACACTCTCTGCGGTGTGGGACAACGGTGAACTGTCGCAGGCGATGCACTGCCGCAACCTCGTCTGGGTGCAGAAGGAGACGGGGGCGGATTGGACGATTGTGAACGGCGCGGACGAAGGCTACAATCCAAGCGGCTCGTCGGTTTCCTGCGCGATCAATTATTGGGAGGATATTATGCAATCCACAAGGCTGGCACTCCGGGACGGGACGACCGGTTCCGGGAAGCTCTTCTTCTGGTATAAAGCAACGCAAGCCGGCACCGATCCTTACTGGTTTTATTTTAAGTCGGGCGCTGAAACGCAAAAACTCGTTCTTCAGACGACCTGGACGAAGTTCGGTCCGGTGGACGTGGCGGACCTGAGCAAGGTCGCGATCTATCTGGAGATGGATACACAAAAGGGCGAAGACTGCACCGTCTGGATCGACCAGATGACATGGGTGCCGGCCGGTGCGGAGCCGACGGAGGCCGACCGGCCCGTCGTCAGCGGATTCACACCCGCGACGACCGGCGGTTTCACGCTGTCGGTCGATCCCGCGAATATCAGTGGCTCGTTCAGTTATCAGATTCTGGCGACGAACGAGCTGGTGGGCGGCGAATGGCCGGTCAAGGCGAATTTGACGGCTGACGAGCTGAAGGCGGGCTATGCCATCACGCCGGAAGCCGGCGAGCCGACGATGTTCTACAAAGTGAAAGTGATCGCGAAATAACTCTCTGCGCCTCTGTGTCTCTGCGCGCAAACAACTATCAACATGGATATCATCATCAAGAATGCCCGTGTGCACAACCTCCAGGGCATCGACGTCACCATCCCGCGCAATTCACTGACCGTCGTGACGGGGCTTTCCGGCTCGGGCAAGTCCTCGCTCGCGTTCGACACGCTCTATGCGGAAGGGCAGCGCCGCTATGTCGAATCGCTTTCCGCCTACGCGCGCCAGTTCCTCGACCGCATCGAAAAGCCGGATGTCGAAAAGATCGAGGGCCTGTCGCCCGCCATTTCCATCGAGCAGCACACGACGAGCGGCAATCCGCGCTCCATCGTCGCGACGGTGACGGAGATTCACGACTACCTGCGCATTCTCTACGGCTCGGTCGCGACGGCGCACTGCCCGCACTGCGGCCGGCCCGTGACGAAGCAGTCCGCCGAGCAGATCGTCGATGCGCTCCTCAAGCGCCCCGGCAAGGTGATTCTTCTCGCGCCCGTCGTAAAGGGCAAGAAGGGCCGCCACGAGGAGACGTTCGCCGCGCTCACACGCAACGGCTTCGCGCGCGTGCGCATCGACGGGACGATGTATCCGCTCGACGAGCTGCCGGAGCTGGACAAGAAGAAGACGCACAACATCGAGGTCGTCGTCGACCGCCTCGTCATCCCGGCCCCCGCGGAAGATCCGTCGTCGAACGCGGAGCGGAGCAAGTCGCAGGCGAGCGACGCGGCGCATTCGACCGCCGCATCCTCCGCTTTCCGGACACGGCTCACCGATTCGGTGGAATTGGCGCTCAAGACCGGCCACGGCATCCTGGTCGTCGAGCGGCTGGAGGAAGAAAAAAGATTGTCGTCTGACGCGGAGCGGAGCGAGTCGCAGGCGAGCGACGGGCAGCCGGAATCAGGAATTTTGTCTGACGCGGAGCGTCAGACCACCTATTCTGAACTCAATGCCTGCGTCGACTGCGGCATTTCCTTCGACGAGCTCAAGCCGCGCGCCTTCTCGTTCAACTCGCCGTTCGGCGCGTGCCCGACGTGCGCGGGCCTCGGCCAGCTCTACTATTTCGACGAAGACCTCGTCGTGCCGGACAAGACGCTGCCGCTCGAAGAGGCGATCCATCCGTGGCGGCGGCTCGGCGGCCAGATGGCGATCCTCTACCACAAGGAGCTCCTGTCCGAGATCGCGCGTCAGAGCGGCGTCGATCTGCGCACGCCCTACAACAAGCTGCCCGCGAAGTTCCGCCACGACCTGATGCACGGCTTCAAGACCGATCTCGTCCTCAGCTGGCGGCGCGTGGACCGTCCGTTCGAGGGCGTCCTCGCCGCGCTCAAGCGCAAGATGGAGGAGGCGACGGACGACGAGGTGCGCGCGAAGTACGAGGCGTACCAGAATTTCCGCACGTGCCCCGACTGCCACGGCGCGCGCCTGAGGCCCGAATCGCGCGCGGCGACGGTGGCGGGCCGGACGATCGTCGAGGTGATGGCGATGCCGGTCGGCGCGGCGCTCGCCTTTTTCAACGGGCTGCCCGACTTCCCGGGGATGCGCGAAATCCTCAAGGAGATCCGCCGCCGCCTCCAGTTCCTGCTCGACGTGGGGCTCGACTACCTGACGCTCGACCGCGCCTCGGCGACGCTGTCGGGCGGCGAGATGCAGCGCATCCGCCTCGCGACGCAGATCGGCTCGGGGCTGACGGGCGTGCTCTACGTCCTCGACGAGCCGACGATCGGGCTGCATCCGCGCGACAACGAGCGGCTGATCGCGACGCTGAAGGGGCTGCGCGACCGCGGCAACACGGTCGTCATCGTCGAGCACGACGAGGAGATGATGCGCGCGGCGGACTACATCGTGGACCTGGGGCCGGGCGCGGGGCGCGAAGGCGGCCGGGTGATGTACCAGGGCGACTTCAAGGGCCTCAAGAAGGCGAAGTCGCTCACGGCCGACTACCTGACGGGCCGCAAGAAGGTCGTGGCGGGGGATCGTGGAGACGGTCGAACGGCGTTCGACCGATTCCTCGTCCTCTCCGGCTGCACGGAGCACAACCTGAAGAACATCACCGTCCGCATTCCCGTCGGCGCGTTCACGGTCGTGACGGGCGTCTCGGGCTCGGGCAAGTCGACGCTCATCGACGAGACGCTCAAGCGCGCGCTGATGCGCGAATTCTACCACGCCAAGGCGGTGCCGGGCAAGTTCAAGAAGCTCACCGGCATCGACAACTTCGACAAGGTGATCGAGATCGACCAGTCGCCGATCGGCCGCACGCCGCGCTCGAACCCCGCGACGTACGTCGGCTTCTTCTCGGAGATCCGCGACCTCTTCGCCAAAACCGAGGCGGCGCGCGCGCGCGGCTACACGGCGGGGCGCTTCTCGTTCAACGTGAAGGGCGGGCGGTGCGAGGTCTGCGGCGGCGACGGCCTCAAGAAGCTGGAGATGAGCTTCCTGCCGGACGTGTACGTGACGTGCGAGCAGTGCGGCGGCAAGCGGTTCAACGCCGAGACGCTGGAGGTGACGTACGGCGGAAAGAACATCGCCGAGGTGCTGGAGATGACGGTCGCGGAGGCGGCGGAGTTCTTCGCGAAGGTGCCGAACCTCCGGCGCAAGCTCCAGACGCTCGTGGACGTGGGGCTCGGCTACATCGCGCTCGGCCAGTCGGCGACGACGCTCTCGGGCGGCGAGGCGCAGCGCATCAAGCTCGCGACGGAGCTGTCGCGGCGCGCGACGGGGCGCACCCTGTACCTCCTCGACGAGCCGACGACGGGCCTTCACTTCGACGACATCGCGAAGCTGATGAAGCTCCTCGCGCAGCTGCGCGACGCGGGCAACACGGTCGTCGTGATCGAGCACAACACCGACGTGATGAAGTGCGCGGACTGGATCATCGATCTGGGGCCCGGCGGCGGCGACGCGGGCGGCGAGCTCGTGTGCGAAGGGCCGCCCGCGAAGATCGCCGCGTGCGCGCGCTCGGTGACCGGCCGGTTTCTAGCGGTCTAGGCTCCTCGAATTCTAGACTTCCAGGAACCTAGCGACGCCAATTTTTGATATACTATCCGCCAACGGAAAGGGTAGCATCATGGCGAAGGAAGCAGCAGCGAAGAAGACGACCGGCAACACCGCGCTCGACGCGGTGATGAGCCAGATCCGCAAGGAGTTCGGCGAGATGTCGATCATGCGGCTCGGCGACCGCGAGATCGAGGACATCGCGGTGATCTCGACGGGCGCGTTGTCGCTCGACCTTGCGCTCGGCGTCGGCGGGCTGCCGCGCGGCCGCGTGGTGGAGTGCTACGGCCAGGAGTCGTCGGGCAAGACGACGCTCGCGCTGCATGTCGTCGCCAACGCCCAGAAGGCGGGGGGCGTCGCGGCCTTCATCGATGCGGAGCACGCGCTCGATCCCGGCTATGCGAAGAAGATCGGCGTGGACCTCGACAATCTCATCGTCGCGCAGCCGAATTCGGGCGAGGAGGCGCTCACGATCTGCGAGCAGCTGTGCAAGTCGGGCGCGCTCGACGTGATCGTGGTCGATTCGGTCGCGGCGCTCACGCCGCAGGCGGAGATCGACGGCAACATGGGCGACAGCCACATGGGGCTTCAGGCGCGGCTCATGTCGCAGGCGATGCGCAAGCTGACGTCGGTGCTGGCGTCGACGAAGACGCTCTGCATCTTCACGAACCAGGTGCGCGAGAAGATCGGCGTCATGTTCGGCAATCCCGAGACGACGCCCGGCGGCAAGGCGCTCAAGTTCTACGCCTCGGTGCGGCTTCAGGTGCAGCGCATCGGCGCGATCAAGAACACGGCGGGGCAGGTCGTTGGCAACCGCACGCGCGTGAAGGTCGTCAAGAACAAGGTCGCGCCGCCGTTCACGGAGGCGGAGTTCGACATTCTCTACACGTGCGGTATCTCCTACGAAGGGTCGGTGCTCGATGCGGCGCTCGCGCGCGGCGTGGTGGAGAAGCGCGGCAGCTGGCTCAGCTTCGGCGATACGCAGCTGGCGCAGGGGTCGCTCGCGACGATTGACTATCTCAAGGCGAATCCGGAGGTGACGGCGCAGATCGTGGAGCTTGTGAAGTCCACGCCCGCCAACCCCTCCCTCGCCAAAAAGAAGTAGAATTTGTTTGTATCCAAGCGAGAAAAGCAGTGTGAGTCTCTGAGCGAGTGGAAAAGGTTTCTGAAGAGCAGAGAGAAAAACGAGGCGAGTCTCTGAGCGAGTGGAGCGAAGCGAAAGGTTTCAGGAGAGAGAAGAGAGAAAAACGAGGTGAGTCTCCAAGCGAGTGGAGCGAAGCGAAAGGAGCGCGGAGACTCACACCAAAACCTGGAGGGTTGGCGGAGTGGTTGAACGCGGCGGTCTTGAAAATCGTTGAGCCGAAAGGCTCCGGGGGTTCGAATCCCTCACCCTCCGCCATCACATCAACCAAATTTTCAAAAAGTTGGCGCTTCCCCCTTGCTTTTTGGCCGTTTTTTTGATATAATGCGTGCCAATTTCCCCCAAATGGGGCAAAAACAAGGAGTAATCGAAATGGTCAGCTACAAGAAGCTTGGTCTTGTCAATACCAAGAAAATGTTCGCCAAGGCGGTCAAGGGCGGTTATGCCATCCCCGCTTTCAACTTCAACACGATGGAGCAGATGCAGGCCATCATCCAGGCCGCGGTCGAAACCAAGAGCCCCGTCATCATGCAGGTCTCGAAGGGCGCCCGCAAGTACGCCAACCCCACGATTCTCCGCTACATGGCCGAAGGCGCCGTCCAGTACGCCAAGGAACTCGGCTGCAAGAAGCCCCAGATCGTCCTTCACCTCGACCACGGCGACAGCTACGAAACCTGCAAGAGCTGCATCGATTCCGGCTTCTCGTCGGTGATGATCGACGGCTCCTCGCTCCCGTTCAAGGAGAACATCAAGCTCACGAAGAAGGTCGTCAACTACGCGCACAAGCACGACGTGACGGTCGAGGCGGAGCTGGGCGTCCTCGCGGGCGTCGAGGACGAGGTTTCGGCGGCCGAGAGTCACTACACGAAGCCCGAGGAAGTGGTCGAGTTCGCGACCAAGACGGGCTGCGACTCGCTCGCGATCTCCATCGGCACCTCGCACGGCGCGTACAAGTTCACCGCCGCGCAGTGCACGCGCGATCCCAAGACGGGCAAGCTCGTCCCGCCGCCGCTGGCGTTCGACGTCCTCAAGGCGATCGAGAAGAAGCTTCCCGGCTTCCCGATCGTGCTGCACGGCTCGAGCTCGGTGCCGCAGGACTGCGTCGACACGATCAACAAGTTCGGCGGCAAGCTCCCCGACGCGGTCGGCATTCCGGAAGAGCAGCTGCGCAAGGCCGCGAAGAGCGCGGTGTGCAAGATCAACATCGACTCCGACTCGCGTCTGGCGATGACGGCGGCGATCCGCAAGCACTTCGCGGAGCACCCCGACCACTTCGATCCGCGCCAGTACCTCACCCCGGCGCGCGAGGCGATGAAGGAGATGTACATCCACAAGATCGTCAAGGTGCTGGGCTCGAACAACAAGCTGTAAGCCCATGGCGAAGGAAAACAAATCCGCCTATGCGCAGGCGGGCGTCAACATCGACGTGAAAATGGGCGCGGTCAGCTCCATCAAGGCGATGGTGGCCGCGACCAAGACCGCCAGCGTACTGGGCGGGATCGGCTCGTTCGGCGGGCTCCACAAGGTCCCGCCGGGCAAGGATATGATCCTCGTCTCGTCGACCGACGGCGTGGGCACCAAGCTCAAGGTCGCGGCGATGATGAACAAGCACGACACGGTCGGCCAGGACATCGTCAACCACTGCGTCAACGACATCCTCGTGCAGGGCGCGAAGCCGCTCTTCTTCATGGACTATGTCGGCACCTCCAAGGTCGATCCCGCCCAGTTCAAGAGCGTGGTCGCGGGGCTGTGCAAGGCCTGCAAGGAGAACCGCATGGCGCTTCTGGGCGGCGAGACCGCCGAGATGCCGGGCCTCTACCCGGCGGGCGAGTACGACCTCGTCGGCACGATCGTCGGCTGCGTGAAGCGCAAGGACCTCATCACCGGCAAGTCCATCCGCGCGGGAGACGTCATGATCGGCTTCCCCTCGGGCGGTCTGCAGACGAACGGCTTCTCGCTCGCGCGGCGCGTCATCTTCGACCTCGACCAGCACAGCTGGCAGGATAAGCTCCCCGGCACCAACCAGACGTTCGGCGACGCGCTGCTGGCGGTGCACAAGAGCTTCCTCAAGCCCGTCGCGAAGCTGATGGAGCGCAAGGTGAAGATCACCGGCATGGCGCACATCACCGGCGGCGGCTTCCCGGACAATCTTCCGCGCGTGCTGCCCAAGGTGGTGAACGCCGAGATCGACCGGGCGAGCTGGGAGGTTCCGACGATCTTCAAGTACATCGAGAACCGCGGCAAGGTGGATCACGACGAGATGTACCGCGTCTTCAACATGGGCATCGGCTTCGTGGTGATCATCCCGAAGAACCAGCTCACGAAGGCGACGAACATCCTCAAGGCGCAGCATCAGCCCTACAGCGTCATCGGTGTCATCCGCAAGGGAACCGGCATCGTGACCTACAAGAACTGATCGGCCGGCGTCTGACGGACGATGAGTGAAGCCGCGCGGCCGTTCTGCCGCGCGGCTTTTCTCTCGGAACGCGCGATCCGCGCGCTTTGCGCGCCCGCGGAACGCCTAATTGTGATATACTATTGCTGAATGAAGGTTTATGCAGCGTTGGCGATCTTCGCGTTCGCCGTCTTGGCCGCTTTCGCCGTCTGGTTCGGAGGTCTGAACCAGGACGAAGGCTGGTATCTCTATGCCGCGCAGCTCGTCGGCGAGGGGAAGATGCTGTACCGTGACTTCGCCTTTACGCAGGGCCCGCTTCTGCCGAAATTCTACAAGTCCTTCGCGTGGGCCTGGGCGGACGGGCGCGGGCTCCTGGGCGCGCGGATTTTCACGGCAACGATCGGGCTCGGCGGGATGATGCTGGCGGCGGGGCTGGCGCGGATGTTGGCGGGGCGCCGTTGGGCGTCGGTCGCCGGCGTGATTGCGTTTCTGCTCTTGGGGTGCAACCTGTACCACATCTATTATACGGCCATCCCGAAAACGTATGCGCTCGCGCAGCTGTGGGTGATGGTGGGGTTTTGCCTGCTGGCCATTGGGTTGGCCGAACGCAGTTCGGCCATCTTCACTGGCGGTTCGGCCCTTTCTACGCGCAGTTCGGGCCGATGCAAGGCGTTTTTGGTCGGCGCGGGAATGGCGCTCGGATATGCGGCGGGGACGCGCCTGAGCCTCGGGATTCTGCTCGCGGTGTGCGGGACGGGGCTGCTCCTCAACGTCAAGCGCTTTGGCTGGAGCTTCCTCTGGTTCGGGCTCGGCGGTGCGTTGACGTTGGCGCTCGTCTACGGCCCATTCCTGCTCGATGCGGGCGCGCGCGAGGGGCTGGTGGCCGCGCAGCGGTACCACGCGGCGCGCGGCGGTTTTGACGCGGTCTTCACGGTCGGCAGCCTGAGCCGGCTCGTGCGGTGGTACCTGCCGGTTTTCGTTTTGCTGGGGTTGGGGTTGGCCGAACACAGTTCGGCCATCTTCACGAGAAGTTCAGTCCTCTTCACGAGCCGTTCGGGCCTCTTCATGCGTGAAGATGGTCAGGCTGTGCCTGACCAATCCGCAGCCCGCACCTTCCTCCTGTGGCTGATGGGCGTCGGCTTTCTGGCGGTGTTCGCGGTGCAGCTGGCGGCGCCGCATCCGTATGAGGACTACCAGGTGCCGGTGATGGGGCTTCTGGCGGTCATCGCGGCGGTCCTCGTGTCGGACCTGCGCGGCGCGCCGCTCCTCGCGCTCGGCCTCGCGTGGGGGTGCAGCTTCGGCTCGCCGCTTCTGGAACAGTGGATGACGAACGGGCAGGACCGCTTCTGGGTCCTCCAGAAGGAGAAGAGCGAGCTCGCGCAGCTGCGGGACGCGGCGCGGCTCGTCGAGGCGCTCGATCCGGGCGGTACGACGCTCTTCACGCAGGACACCTACCTCGCCGTCGAGACGGGCCGCCGCGTGCCGGACGGGCTGGAGATGGGGCCGTTCAGCATCCTGACGGACGACGCGTGGCGCGCGCTCATCGACCGCGCGGAATGCCCCGTCGCGGCGCTGAGCGGCTACACGTTCGCCATCAACCCTCCCGTCTGCGACGAGCGGCCGTTCGACGTGCAGATGGACTTCTGGAGCCGCGTCAAGACGCGCTACGACCGCGTGACGGTGCTGAACGATTTCGGCCAGCACGCGACGCCGCTCCTGATCCTCAAGCGAAAGGCGGCGGCGGAATGATGACGGCGCTCGAAATCCGCAACCGCATCCTCGCGGCCGTCTCCCGCAACGGCGGGCACCTCGCCTCGTCGCTCGGCGCGGTGGAGCTCGCGATGGCGCTCGCGCAGACGTTCGATCCCGAGAAGGACCGCATCGTCTGGGACGTCGGTCACCAGGCGTACGCGTGGAAGATCCTGACGGGCCGCGCCGACCGCTTCGACACGCTGCGGCGGCTGGACGGCCTCTCCGGCTTTCCCAACCCGGCCGAGTCGCGCGCGGACGCGGCGGTGGCGGGCCACGCGGGCGTGGCGATCTCGGTGGCCGAGGGCATGGCGGCGGCGCGGACGGCGCGCGGCGGCGACGAGCAGGTCGTCGCGGTGGTCGGCGATGCGTCGCTGTCGAACGGCACGAGCCTGGAGGCGCTCAACAACTGCGTGAACGCGGACGGGAAGATCATCGTCATTCTGAACGACAACGAGATGTCGATCTCGAAGCCGACGGGCGCGCTTTCGCGCTACCTCGGCCGGCTCATCGCGGGCCGCCGCTACAACCGCGTGAAGGCGGCGGTCAAGGCGGTCGAGAAGGCGTTCGGCATGTCGTTCCTCAACAAGCCCATCCGTCGCGTCAAGACGTTCATCAAGCGGATGCTGATCGGCCACGCCTACTTCGAGCAGATGGGCCTGCGCTACATGGGGCCGGTGGACGGCCATGACGTGGCGGCGCTCACGGCCGCGCTCGACGTGGCGAAGAAGGACCGCCGCTCGGTGCTCCTGCACGTCGTCACCGTCAAGGGGCGCGGCTACGCACCGGCGGTGAAGGACCCGGAAAAGTGGCACGGCGTCGGCGCGTTCACGATCTCCGCGTCGCCGGACGACGACCGCGCGGCCGCGCCGGCCGAGCGGCAGACGACCTGGAGCGACGCGTTCGGCGCGGCGCTCACGGTGGCGGCGGAGAAGGACCGGCGCATCGTGGCGCTCACGGCGGCGATGAAGGACGGCACGGGCCTGACGGAGTTTGCCGCGCGCTTCCCGCGGCGTTTCAAGGACGTGGGCATTTCCGAAGGTCACATGGTCGCGTACGCGGCGGGGCTCGCGGCCGGCGGGATGCGCCCCGTGGTGGCCGTCTATTCGACCTTCCTGCAGCGGGCCGTCGACCAGGTCATGCACGACGTGTGCATCGCGAAGCTCCCGGTCGTCTTCTGCGTCGACCGCGCGGGCGTGGTGGGCGCGGACGGCGTGACGCATCAGGGCGTCTTCGACATCGCGCTCCTGCGCGCGCTGCCGAACCTGACGATCTGCCAGCCGAAGGACGCCGACGATCTCGCCGCGCTCCTCGACGAGGCGCTGCGGCGCGACGGCCCGACGGTGATCCGCTATCCGCGCGGCGTCGCGCCGTCGTCGTCGTCGGCCGCGGCCCCGCGCCCCGAACCCCGCACCCCGACCTGCGCCATCTGGGCGACCGGCGACTGGTACGGAAAGGCCTGCGCAATCGCCGCGCGCGTCGGCGGCACGGCGGTGCACGCGCGCTACCTGAAGCCGTTCGACGCGGCGCTCTTGAAGCGCCAGCGCGCGGCGGGGATGACGGTCGTCTCGCTCGAGAACGGCTCGGTGGCGGGCGGCTTCGGCGAGGCCATCGGCGCGGACGTCAAGTTCGGCTGGCCCGACGAGTTCATCCCGCACGGCACGCAGGCGGAGCTGGAGCGGCGGTACGGTCTGGATGTCGAATCGATCACGGAGGTGCTGACACATGGCAACGGTACACGGTAAGGCGGGCGAATGGGCGCGCGTGAAGGGCACGGTCGTCGGACTGTGGCCGCTCTTCCTCGGCGTGTTCGCGGCGGGGTTCGCGCTCGCGGCCTTCATCTTCGCGCGCGCGGCCGTCGGCGCGGCGCTGCTCTTCGCCGCGCTCGTCTGGGTGGGCGCGAACGTGAGCCGGGGGCTGCGGCGCGTCGAAAGCTTCTACAAGGGCGCGCGCGGCGAGGAGCGCGTGGCGGGGATCCTGCGCAACCTGCCCGCGAGCTACCATGTCTTCAACGATTTCGTCGCGGGCCGCGTCCATGTCGACCACGTCGTCGTGGGCCCCGCGGGCGTCTTCGCGGTCGAGACGAAGGACTGGCGCGGCGCGGTGACGGTCGAGGAGGGCCACATCCTCCTCAACGGCCAGCTGCCCGACCGCGCGCCGCTCGCGCAGGTGCTGAAGGAGGCGAAGGAGGTGAAGCACGCGCTCGCCGGCGCGGGCTGGGACGGCGATGTGACGCCGGTCCTCGCCTTCGCGTCCGACACGTTCAAGGCGCACCTCGCCGAAGTCCAGGGCGCGGTCGTGATCAATTCGTCCGAACTGAACGCGAGCTTCGCGGCCGCGCGCGTCGTGCTGACGCCGGCCGAGCTCGCGCGGCTCGTGAGCCTGATGGAGAACATGCCATGAAAAAACTCATCCTGATCGCGCTGGCGGCGGCGGTTGCGGCCGCCGCGCACGCCGGCGAGGCGTCGGCCGTCGCGCCGCGCGACTACTACGGCAAGATCGCCGAGCGCGTCGCCCTGATGCTGCCGCACGCGCACGTCCTGCACCAGCCGTTCAACGACGTGATCTCGCAGCGCGCGTGGACGAATCTCGTCTCCTTCTACGACTTCGACCATTCGGTGTTCCTGAAGGGTGATCTGGACCGGCTCGCCGTGCACGAGTTCACGCTTGACGACGAGCTCAAGGCGGGCGACGTGAGCTTCGGCTACGAACTCTACCGGCTCTACTGCACGCGTCTGAAGGAGCGCATCGACTTCGCGACGAATCTGCTGGCGACGGCGACGGGCGAGCTGCCGACGAACGGGACGTACCGCATCAAGCGCAAGGACGCGCCGTGGCCGGAGACGAAGGAGGAGGCGGAAGACCACTGGCGGCGGCGCCTCGCGTACGAACTGCGCGCGCAGCTCGTGAACCGCGAGCTCGACGAGGAGGAGGCGGCGGCCAAGAAGGCGTGCGCCGCGACGGCGGCGGATGACGCGGCGGAGACGGACGACGACACGGCGGCGGACGGCGACACGGCGGATGACGCGGCCGCGGACGAGGAGCCGCCGAAGGATCCGGCGGAGAACCTGATCAAGAAGTACCGCCAGTACATCACGGTCCTGACGGAGCCGGACGAGGAGACGGTTCTTCAGTCCTACCTCTCCGCCGTCTGCCGCGCGTACGATCCGCACACGGACTATCTCTCGCCGACGTCGAAGGAGGAGTTCGACATGGACATGAACCTGACGCTGTGCGGCGTGGGCGCGGTGCTGTCGATGGACGACGGCGCGCTGAAGATCGCGGAGGTGATGCCGGGCGGGCCGATGGACGCGGACGGCCGCATCAAGGAGGGCGACAAGATCGTCGGTGTGCAGCAGGCCGACGGCGAGATGGAGGACATCATGTGGCAGCCGATGAAGAAGTCCATCCGCAAGATCCGCGGCGCGAAGGGCACGCGCGTGACGCTGGAGATCGTGCCGCGCGCGGACGCCTCGGGCACGGCGCGCCGGCGCATCGAGCTCGTGCGCGACGAGATCAAGCTGGAGGACCAGGCGGCGACGGGCCGCGTCGAACGCGTGACGCTCGACGGCGTCGAACGCCGGCTCGGCTACGTCTACCTGCCGGGCTTCTACGGCACGATGGACCGGCAGGAGGGCGAGGAGGGCTACCGCAGCTGCGCGGACGACGTCAAGACCTATCTCGCCGACTTCAACGCGCAGGACGTGGCGGGCGTCGTCCTCGACCTGCGCGGCGACGGCGGCGGGAGCCTGCGCGAGGCGGGGCGGCTCGCGGAGGCGTTCGTGCCGAGCGGGCCCGTCGTGCAGATCTACGAGACGCGCGGCGTGTACGCGCTGCCGATCCGGCCCGGCAACCGCGTGACGTTCCGCAAGCCGGTCGTCGTGCTGGTGGACCGCGCGTCGGCGTCGGCGTCGGAGATCGTCGCGGGCCATCTGCGCGACACGGGGCGCGCGGTCGTGCTCGGCGACGTGCGCACGCACGGCAAGGGGACGGTGCAGACGGTCGCGCCGGTCGACCGCTACCATGACGAGTACGGCTCGATCAAGATCACGACGGCGCGCTTCTACCGCGTGGACGGGCGCTCGACGCAGGTGAAGGGCGTCGAGGCGGACATCCACCTTCCCTCGCTCCTCGATTCGCTCGACATCGGCGAGGACAAGCTCGACAACGCGCTGCCGTTCACGCGCATCCGCAAGGCGGATTTCGTGAAGTGCTGGAACCTCGACACGTACATCCCGGCGCTGGCGGCGGCTTCCGCGGCGCGGCTCGCGGACGACGCGGCCTATCAGAAGCACCTCGCGAACGTGACGGGCATGAAGGCGGTGTCGGAGCGCGAAGCGGTGCCGCTCGCGCACGACGAACTCAAGGCGATGATGGCGGGCGACCGCGCGATCCGCGAGCTGGACGAGGACGACGACGAGGACGAGGAGAACACGCCCGCGCGACGCCGCCGGCGCAACGCGCGCCAGAAGGACGACGTCGTGCTGGACGAGGCCTTCCGCGTGCTCGCCGATCTCGTCCGGCTGAGCGACGGCGCGGAGCTGCCGCCGTCGCGCGCCGACTGGTACAACGCGATCTTCGGATTCTAAGACATGAAAACGATCAGATTCGTCAAGATGCACGGGGCGGGCAACGACTTCGTCCTCGTGGACGACCGCGACGGGAGCTTCCCGAGCGACGACCACCGCCGGATCGCGGCGCTGGCGACGCGGCCCGACGGCATCGGCTGCGAGGGCGTGATCCTCGTGCAGCGGCCCCGGTCGGACGCGGCGGACTTCCGCATGCGCTTCTTCAACCCCGACGGCACCGAGGCGGACCTGTGCGGCAACGGCGCGCGGTGCGT
>Ga0310695_10008662_pt1 | contig 15602 bp, 2 predicted proteins | sample RumenRJG_04DNA_FD_203882 | JGI IMG/M metagenome (GOLD analysis project Ga0310695, IMG submission 203882) | Bovine rumen microbial communities from Lethbridge, Alberta, Canada - RJG_04 (v2) (version 2) | ecosystem: Host-associated > Mammals > Digestive system > Stomach > Rumen | place: Canada...
TTTTTAATTATTTCTTCATTTATTTCTTTTTTATTTAATGTAATTTTAATTTTATCATTATTAATTATTTTTAAATTTTTAATACATCTGTATTTCTATTAATATAAATATAAAATCTTAATCTTAAAAAATATTCTTTTATATTATTTTTAATTCTTAATTATTGTAAATGTTTTAAAAATATATGCCAATTTTCTGTTTTATGTCTATGTATTAATTTTCTTAATCCATATATATCTCCTTTCTTTTCCATTTCTTTTATTACTTCTACTATTTTTTTAATTTGATTACTTCTAAATTTAAATTTTCTTCTTCTTGTTTTAAAATTAAATTTATTATCATGTAATAATCTTAATAATTTTACTTCAGGTACTTCACTTTTAAATACATCTATTCATTTATTACTAATATCATCTATTTTATTATTAGCTATATTATATGGTTCAATTATTTCTTTAACTCTATCTAATTTTCTTTTTTTATCTTCAAGAAATTCAATACTTAATGCTCTATGATCTGTTATAACTAATTTATCTAATATATTAAAACATAAATTATCAATCCCATATGTAATCATAATTTAATTTTATATATTTAAATTGAGGATTGAATCTTACCCCTAATCTCAAAATTTTTTAATATTAAATTTAGTTATTTTTATTGTTTTATTAAACTATTTTAAAAAAAATGAAAAATAAAGAATATTTTTTTATTCTTTGTTTAAAAAATCTTCTCTCTGAAAATTCAAAAGATCAAGTAGTATTCACACCATCAGATGATAAAGATAGTATTCCTAAAATTATTCTAACAAAAGAAAAGAATGAATATATAGTTAAAGTATTTAAATTTAACAACAAATCAAGCAAAGTTAATTTTGAATTTTTTTATGATGGAAAAAAATACACCTTAATTTTAGATAAAATGAAAGATAAAACTTTTTTATTTAATGCTGAATATACTTTACAAAATTCAAAAAAAAAGGAAGATCAACAAAAAATAGATGTGTCTGAAAAAATGAATTATTTTGAAGAAGCATTGAAAGTCCAAAATGAATTTGAAAAATTAAAAATCTTATATAATGATTCAATAAATCTATGTGAAAAAAAAAAAAGTTTCCCCTTTTTAATTAATATATTTGTTAAAATATATGATAATGAATTATGCCCTAAACTTCTCGAGTTATTTAATAAAAATAAAACTAATCTTGTAGAAAATATTAACAAAGAAAATTTACTCAAATATAAATTAAATTTTGAAGAAATAGTTAAAAATGCAAAAGATTACATTTCAAAATTTTCTTTGGACCCTTTTGATTTTTATGGATTAATTTTATGTTATTTAAATATTTGCAATAATGAAAAATATAAAGAATTGTTCTGTAAACTTTCTAAAAAAGAAGAATCTAAAAAAATATTATTTGAAGTAATGTTAACATATAACTTATTTTTCATGAAACAGAATGATATAAGCAAAGATATATTAAATGAATTTATCAAATATGCTACAAAAAAAGATTTCAAAACATTTAAAGATGATGCATTATTTTATTTAAAAGATATTAATACCAGGTTAGAAATAATAGATAACAATAAAGATGATATAATTGAAATTAAAAATTTTGAACCTATTGAATTAACAATCAAAGATGATGAAGAAATAAAATTTGAAATATTAAATCCAAAAATTGAATCAATTATAGATTTTTCAAAAGAAAAAAAAAAGTTATTAATAAATTTAAATAAAAATTTTTGGATAATTTTATCAAAAAAAAGTTATGGAATAAGTAGAGATAATATCGAATTATGTACAACTATAAGAAATATATTGAAAAATTATTATAATATGATATTGGAGATAATTCCAGATAATAATAATCTAATAAAAAAAGATGTAAAAGCAACTTATAAAAAAGGGATTTTTATTCACCAAATAGATAAAATTATAAAAGAATATATTGATAAAACTGAAGAAATTTCTAATAGAGAAATAATAGAACTTATACGTGATTATGATGATTATTATAAAAATGATAATTATATTAAAAAAAGAGATCCTAACATATTAGAGAAAATTAAAATTGATTTGGATAACAAAAAAAATGAGAATTTTTTTAATGAATTTAAAGAAATGAAATTTGAAAAAATATTTAAAGATGATTATAAAAATTTTTTAATAATTTTTACCAAAAAAATAAAAAAAATCTCTGATTTCGATATGATTTTAAAATTGATAAATATTGAATTATTACCTGAAAAATCATATTATCTTAATCAATTGAAGAATAAATATGAAAATGCAATAATTAAAATATCTGAAAATGATCCACACTTAATACAAAGCTTGGTTAATTTGATAATCTATATTTGCATAAATGAGAATAAAAACGAATTCCTAGAAAATTTCAGTAAAAAAATAAACATAAATCCTAATATAAAACATAAAATTTATATTGGAATTATTAATTTTTGTAAAGAAAATAAAAGTGAACCTATTAAAAATATTAAAACTTTTATTATAAAGCATTATACTGGTTCATTGAAACCAGAAAAATTAAAAGAATTTATAGATTTTATCATAAATTTAAGTGAAGATGATGCTAATACTTTTATTGAAAGTATAGATGATAAATATAATATTATAGAAACAGATTTTTATTCTAGAGGAATAAAATTAAATATTCAATTATTAAATGAATTATTGATTAAAAATAATTTGAATTTGAATGATGACAATAAATATAAAAAAAATAATATTGGAATAATAGATAAAATTGCTAAAGATATAGAAGAAAAGGAAATACAATATGAATATTTAAAAAATTTAGTTGAAGATGATAAGGAATTTGTTATAGAAAAATTAAATCTCTTAACATTAGCACAAAATACCATTTTAAATCAGGATGAAATATATGATAATATTCAAAAATATTATAAGGAAATGAATGATGATTTGGAAAAATTATCAAATTATAAAAGAAATTTAGAAATATATCATTCTCAAATTAAAAAGGATGAAATTTCAAAAATAACCCAAAATATAGAAAAAATACAAAAAGAAACATATGTTAATTATTATAATAACACAAAATCAGATATTCAAACCTTATTTGATGAATGTCAAAATATTGTTAAAGATATTGAAGATGTAAAAAATTCAAAAATTTTCAAAATTTTCTATCAAAATGAATCTACGAAAAATAATTCTCCATTTGACACTGCATATGAAGAATTTAAAAAGTTTAAACAATTAATAATAAAAAATGGAACAGAAATAATAAATTCACAAAATAATATAATTAAAAAAATAAATGAACAATATAAAGATGATATCACTATACAAAATGAATTATCTTCTTTAATTAAAGGTGAACAACAAAATGAAGAAGAAGTTATGATAATGTTCAATAAAAAAAATTATGAAAAAGATTTAAATTCAATGTTTGATTTTTTGAGTTATTTAAAAAATAAAAATTTAAAAAAAGAAATTAATGTATGGATTAAAAAATGTAATAATTTATCTGTTGAACAAGATAATTCTAAAATAAAAAAAATTTTAGATGAATTAAAAAAAGAAGGAATATATGATTATAACAAAAATAAAGAGACAAAACTCAATTATATACAATTTTTTAATCTTTTCCTTGAAAATAAACAAGCTTTAGAATTTTTAGATCAACACATTCCAGAAGATATTAAACCTTTATATGAAAAAATTTTTCCTGGATCAGACCTTACTATTAATAATATACGAGATACTTTAAATTGTGTTTCATTTTTTCAAGAACTTAAAAAAATTGATGGAACACTAAAAGAAATAATTGAGCATATTAATTTGAGATTAAGTGAAAATGAATCAAGTATTTTTAATGGATTTATTCGTTATTTAGAAATATATCGTGGAGTGATTGAACTTAATGAAAATTTTGATTTTGCTCAATCTATTTATATAGAAATAAAAGAAATTATACACGATTCTAAATTCATGTTTAATAAAAATTATGATGAATTAAATGTTATTGAAAGCCGTGATAACGGAGTTCCAAATTCTATTAAAATTATTTCATTAGATAAAATAAGAGAATTGAAAACTAAAATTCATATTAATCAAGAAATAAAGAAAGATTCAAGTGATGAAGCAAATTCAGATAATTATAAAAGAAGATATGAAGAATTAAAATTTTTCAAAGATTTAATAGTTAATATTGAGGAAATACATGAATTTATGAAAGTATTAAGAACGAAAGGAAGTACACTACCTATATCAATTTGTGTTGATATATTATATCCTAAGGTAAATTATCTTTTAGATGGGAAAAAAAAGGATTTTAAAGATATTTATGTTTTTTTATCAAAAGCTAAAATAAACATAATTAATAAATTGGATTTAATTTATAAAAATATGACAACTATTAGATTTTTATATGGAAAGCAGATAGATAGTATTTTAAATCATATTCAAGGAAGTTACAAAATAAATTCATTTTTAAGATATATTTTAAATCTTACTGATCCTAAAGAAGTAAAAGAAGGAAGAAAGGCATTTGTGAGAAAAAGTATGGATTATATAAATGAAATTAATAATTATAATAATGATTCTTTTAATATTATTCATGATTATATAATTAATCTTTTTGATGAAAATGGAACATCAATTGAAAAACATTATAAAAAAATTTCTATAAAAGAAGGGAATGATCTTAAAGGAATTTGTACATATTTTTCAAAATCTGATTCATTGGAAGAAGATATATTACAAATATATTTAGATAAGGTAGGAAAAATACCCATAGCACAAAATATATTAATTAATAGTAAAGAAACATCATATGAGGAAATGCAAGCTTTTTTTCATAGAGCTATTTTATGTCAATATAATACTTTATTTGTAGTTGAACTTAATGGTTCTTTCTCTCCTTTTCAACAAAGATGTATGAATTTATTTATTGATAAGATATTGACTATAAAAAAAGATGAATTTAATAGAAAAAATGTTGATAATATTGTTGAAAAAAGCAATACCTCCTCATATATGGAATCATGTTTAGTTTTTATTTATAATAAAAAAGATGATTCTTTTCTTAATGAATTAAAAAAATTTAATCCAAAAAAATTAGAATTAAATTATATATTTTCAAATTTCGGACAACCAAGACAATCTATTTGTTCATCTTCTACAATATTTGAGCCTAAAAAAGATGAATTATATAAAAATACTCATATTATTCAATCTGAAATATGTGGATTAGGAAAATCAACTCAAATTAAAAATAATATAAAAAAATCTGGGAAACAATATATATATTTTCCTTTAGGTGGAAATATAAATAAAGATATTATTTATCACAAATTAAATAATATAATGAATGATATAAATATTAAAACAAAAAATAATTATGAAGATATAGCAATTCATTTGGATTTATTTGAAAGTAAAGAAAATATAGTTTCAGTTTTAAATGAATTTCTTTTTTCATTTTTAATAACTAAATTTTATTCTAATAATGAAAATATTATTTTTATTCCTATAAATATAGAAATATATATTGAAATACCTAATAGTTTCAAAGATTTTATAAGTAATTATGGAATTATAAAATATTTCAAAAAGAATGACGATATGATTACAATTGATAGTCTTCCAGACCTGAATTTACCAGAAGATAAAATTAACTTATTTAAAAATATGTTAAATAAAAATAATAATAAAGATATATATGAATGGATTAAGGAAAAATTTGATAAAATTAAGTTAACAAGATATTCTTATCATCAAATACATATATTCATAAATCTTTTTATATGCCAATATAATATTTTCGAAGGAAGAAAGATATATTTTAGAGAAGGAGAAAAGGATGTGACTGATAAATGTATTGATTCTTTTGCAGAAGCCACAAAATATTTTACATACGGAGGCTTTTCAAAATTATTATTAGAAGAAAAAAAAAATAATAAAGAAACTAATAATGATGAGATAGATATATTATCTAAAGAATATGATAATGATTTGAAAAATGAAAATTTTGACAAAAATTTAATTTTTATTGTTAAAAACAAAGACGGAAAATTCGGAGATAAATTAGGAATTTTTTATAAGTTAAATATTTCAACTGATGCTTTAGAAAATGGAAATGCTTTAGGAAAATTAAAAGAAGATCAAATAGAAGATAGAAGGAAAAAGAAAGAAAAAATGCCATTGGAAATGTTTACAAAATTAGAATATTTAGAGATATTTAAAAAAATATTAGATTTAGATAATTCAGTGGAACCTGAAGGAGAAAAATTAATATCTTTGTTAGAGATAATAGATAAAGATGATTATGTTATAACAACAGATAATTTCAGAAAAATGATATTAATTTTATATAGAATAATAGCAAATATACCAGTTATTTTGATGGGTGAAACAGGTTGTGGGAAAACTGCCTTAGTAAAAAAATTAAGTCAATTATTAAACAACGGAAAAGAAATTTTAGAATCTATAAATATTGATCCAAGCTATGATGATGAAAAATTAACAAAAAAAATGAATGAAATAAACAAAAAAGCAAAAGAAAGTGAAGGTGAATTATGGGTTTTTTTTGATGAATTAAATACATGTGATTCTCTTTCTCTTATTACTGAAATATTCATCAATAGAACTTATGGTAGGAAAGAATTGGAAAAAAATATAAGATTAATAGGAGCATGTAATCCTTATAGAAAAAAAAAAGAAAATAAAAATATATGTGGATTAACTTATAAAAATGATGATGATAATGAAGAAAAATTAGTTTATTTAGTTAACATTTTACCACAGTCTTTGATGTATTATGTTTTTAATTTCGGTTCATTAGAAAAAGAAAATGAAAATCAATATATTTCAAGCATTATTTCAGATATTATTCCAGACCAAAAATTAAAAGAAGCTACTAAAAATGTTATTAGTGAATGTCATGATTATTTAAGAGAAACTTTTGATCCCTCTGTTGTTTCATTGAGGGAATTGAGAAGATTCAAAAAAATATATAAATTTTTATTTCAATATTTTGAAAAAAAAAATGAACTAGATCCAACAAAAAAGGGGACAGAAGAATCAATAAATGTAAAATCTATTATTATTTCAATATATTTATGCTATTATATTAGATTAGTTGATGAAACTACCAGAAGTAATTTTGATGCAAAAATGCTTGATGTTTTTAAGCAATTAGCCAATTATAATTTTGAAGCCAGTTCTAATGAAGGTGATACAAAAAATACAAATATCACCGATATAATATATGATGGATATTTAAAAAATGACCTTAAATTCAATTATGGAATAGAAGATTTTAATCAATTTCAATTTAAACAAATTCTTTCTAAAGAGGAAGATTTTATTATAAATAATATAAATTTAAATAAAGGTTTAGGAAAAAATAAATCTTTAAAAGAGAATATATTTATATTATTCTTAGCATTAGTTACTAATATACCTTTAATAATAATAGGAAAGCCAGGAAGTAGTAAAAGCTTAAGTGCCCAATTAATATATAAAGAAATGTCAGGGAAATGTTCAACAAAAAAATTTTTCACATATTATCCTTCAATTATTCAAACATATTTTCAAGGTTCAGATTCAACAACACCAAAAGATGTAGAAGATTTATTCAAAAAAGCTGAAGGAAGATTGAAAGGATTAAGAGGTAATAAAAGTGAATTACCAATTTTAATGATTTTATTTGATGAATTAGGATTAGCAGAAAGATCTAAACATAATCCTTTAAAAGCATTACATTGCAATTTAGAAATTGATGGAAATGATAAAAAAGGAAAAGAAACAGGAATTAGTTTTATAGGAATTAGCAATTGGACTTTAGATGCTGCTAAAATAAATAGGGCTTTAAATTTGTCCGTTCCTGATTTAGATAGTAATTTAGATGATTTAAAATTAACATCTATTAGTATTTCTGAAAGTATTAATGATAGTTTTGGGACAAATAGCATTTTTAATAAAATATTACCAAATGTTTATTTTAATTTTAAAGAAAATTTAAAAATATTAAAAAAGTTGACTGTATATAAACAATACGAAATACAAGAATATAAGAATTTAATAGATACATTTAAAGATGATGAAGAGTTTCAAAATATTTTTTGGGATATTGAAGAATGTAAAATTTTTTTTGAAAAAAGGGAACAAAAGGATAAAGAATTAAAAACAAATGAATTGGGAAAAGAAGCAAAAATTTATGATTATGATATTTTTAAGAAAAAAAAACAAAAATTGAAAGAATTTTGTGAAGCAAAAAATGATAAAATGAAAGATAAAAAAGATTATTATACTCAAAAATCACTTTTAAACAACAAATATTATAAGAATTTATATGAAAAAGATAAAAAAGTTAAGGTAGATTTTCTAGGTAATAGAGATTTTTATTATATAATAAAAGGCATAGCTAATGAAATGAATGATAATAATCTAGATTATAAAGTTATTATTAAAAAATATATTGAAAGAAATTTTGGTGGATATGAAATAATAATTGATTTTGAAAATGATTATGATGATTTAAAAGAATTTGAAAAATATAATAAAGATGAATACAAAGAGTTTTTTAATAAAATCTTGGAAAGACCAAAATGGACATCTGTTCAAATTTTTGAAATAGTTTTTAATATTTATTGTAATCAAAATGATGAACCCGATTCTTTAATTGATGAAACAAGTCTAGATGAATTTAAATATATGGAAAATATTATTAATAATATAAAAGATATAAAAAGCAGGTATTTACTATTAGGAATAAATTCTACTCATGCTTCATTAATTCACCAAAAAATTGAAAAAGAATTAAAAAAAAATATTTATTTTTATGAAGGAAGTCCATTTCCTAATGATAATAATAAAGAATATCAATTTAATATAATTAATAAAATTCAAGTACATGCAGAAAATGGTGATATAATAATACTTCATAATTTAAATCAAGTATATGCATTTTTATATGATTTATTTAATAAAAATTTTATTATTAAAGATGGAAAGCAATATGCTAGAATTTGTATAGGTAATTATTCTGAAATTCATACTCCTATTAATAAAGGATTTAGGGTTATTGTTATGGTTAATAAAAAATATTTAAATAAAATAGAGCCACCTTTTTTGAATAGATTTGAAAAAATGATTATTTCTTTTTCTCAATTAATAGACCAAAATAAAAAAAATTTAGCAGAAATAATTAATTCTGAACTGGATATGAAAATCTGTGAGAATAAATATAAAATAAATTATAGGCTAAAAAATTTATTGATAGGATGCCATATAGAATATATTATAGGAATGATTTACTATGAATCAGATTCTACTGAAAAAAGTACAAAAAATGAAAATGATAAAATTAAAGAGAATATAAATAATAAAATAGTTAAATTATTACCTCAAGATATAATAGTAAATTTAGATAATAATGCATTAAGGGATTTATATTACAAAAAAAAACAATATTATAATTTAGAACAATATCTAAACAGTAAACCAACACATAAAATATCAATTATATATACATTTAGCAATATAATTAATGTAGATTATGATACTTTGAGCTTTAAAATGATTTCAGAAATTAAAAGCGAAAATCAATTGCTAAATAATATAAATGATATGATAACAGAAAGAGCTAATAATAAAAATATTAATAAAAAAAAAATAAATGATAACAAAAATAAAAATTTCATATTCATTGAATTAGATGAATCTAATTCTGAATGTATAGGATTTCTAATTTCTTTTGTTTTCAATAATTATGATAAAAATGAAGAACTTAAATTTATTTTTATTGTTCATACAAAAAGAAACTTTAAAGTTGACCCAATTAGTGAAAAAATATTTGCAGTTATTGATATTAATCCTAGAATATATCAATTATTTATTGATAATTTAAATGGCCCAGAGATAAAATTAAAAGAAATAATATCTAATCCTATAAATGAACTTAAAGAGAAAGGTTTAATTAACATTGAAGAAGAATTAGATGATGCTTTAATAAAATTCACTAATGATAATTTAAAAAATAATTTTTATGGAGAAAATGATAAATTTAATGAAGATAACTATTTAACTATGCTTAAAGAATTATTCAGTGAAAATAAATATCAAGATTTAAAGAATTGTATAATTGAAAAGATTGATTCTTATATTAATAATCAAAATGAAGATTCGAATAATTCAAATGGAATTATTTTAAAAATATATCAAAAAGGATATATAGATAAAAATACTGTTGATTTAATCTCCACTATTAATGAATTTGTTAAAAAAGAAATAATATCTAAGAATATTAATATAATTTTATCCTATTTAGAAGACAATAATGTTTTAACTTCATTATTAGTATTAAATAATGATAAAAAATTAATTAATGATGAATTACAAGAAACAGTAAAAGAGATGGTTATGCAATATTTAGAAAAAATTAATATGGAAAAAAATAATTATAAACCTAAATTTATTTTTAGCTTTATTATTCCTTGTTTTATTGAATTTTATGCTAATCTATCAGATTATATTATAAATGATATTAGAAATGATTTTTTCAAAAATGAAAAAATGTTGAGAAATTTTTCTAGTAATAAAAAAAAGGTAAGTGATACAAAAGATAATTATGATACAAAAGAAAAATATTTATTTTCTTTGGTCTATAAAAAATTAGAAGAAAATAAATTCTATTTTGAATTTATTCAGAAAATTCCATCTGATTTAATATTAAATGATTATATTACATATTTTTTAATAAAATATTGTTCCTATTATGGAGATCTTGAAAATACAGTAAATTATTATAATTTGTCTTATGATGATGATAAACATAAATTATTAAATATATTATTAGATTTAAAATTCGGTGTTAGAAATGAAAATATTCAGATTGAATTATTATTGAAAAAAATTATTTGGATTTTGGGAAATAAAGATTATATAAAAAAAATTTTAAACATATATGATATTCTAAAAAAGATATTCGATGAAAATACATATATATCTATTATAGAACGAACTTTAAAAGAGCAAAATTTAAGATATATAACACATGAAAAAAAAAATCCAATTATCACTACAGAAGTAAATGAATGTTTTTATAAAATAATAGCCACTTTTTGTTATTCAATAATTCCTCCTTATATTGATTTTAATAAAAAAATTAGAACAATTAATTATATTGATCAATTAACAAGTGCAATGAAGATTATAAAAGGATTAAATGATGAATTAAAAATTTTTTCTATAGAAGTTGATTTGATTGATGAATTAATTCAAATATATGATATTTTATCAATAAATGGCAAATTGGAAGGAGATAAATTAGAAGAGATTTGTATGATTTTAAAGAATAATAATTTAATATTACAAAAAAATGAAAAAATTCAATCTGAGGATTTGGTAGGAGAATTTAAAAGCCTTATTTCTGCAATAAATAAGTCACTAACTGATAATGATAAAAATTATTACGAATTATTGAAATTTATATTTTATAAAGAAATAAAGAAAGTTCCTGATGTTAGGTATAGAGCAGCAATATTCCAAGAAGTAATAAAAGATGCAGAAGTAATAGTTAATTCAAATGATATATTCCAAATATTATTATTTCCAATTGTAAAGCCAAAAAAAAATATTTTTCCCAAAAGTATACCTGAAATATTAAATGCAACAGATTATGATGTTGCTATTATTATTGAAAATATCTTATCAGATAATGAAAATCGTGACTATAAAATTTATAATGCTATAAATGAGACCTTATTATATTATTTTGAAAAGAATTCATTAATGTATTTTAATGAGCTCTTTCATGAAAAAGAAAAAATACTTTTCGATAATGATGATGATGAAGATAAAGATAAAAAAGCAAAAGATGAAGATAAAAAAGAAGTAAAAATAATTGGTCCTTTAAAACTATTTAATAAATGTGTAAAATATTTACTTGATTATAAAAAAGGTAACAAAAAACTTGATGAAAAAAATAAAAATATTTGTAAATTATTTTGCCTAGGTTATATAAGAGTTTACTGTTACAAATTTATAGAATTAATAGATTCAGATAGTCCAAATTTAGGAGATATATCAAAAATAATTAAAGAAATTAATAATTGCAAAGAATTAACTAAAAATATTTCATTTTATATATGGAAAGTTATATATAATAAAAATCAAAAAAATATTGATATATTTATAAATCCTGAATATATTTCAAAATATAGATTAAAAGAGTATGATTGTTTTAAAAATTTTGAAATTAAAGAAAATCCTTTCAGTTATGCTTGTTTAAATGCACAAGATAAAGATATTTATGAGAAATATAATCAAATTTTGGGAAAATATTTGGAAAATCAATTTGAGGATATTAATTTGGAAGAATTTAAAATAATTAAAAAAGATATTGATTTATTCTATAATTTGACTAGTATTTCAATTTTATCGAGATTAAAGAAAAGGCAATTCATTAACCAGTCGATTTATCAAAATTTCTTTAATAATGTTTGCATCCCCTTATTTAAAAATGATGATAGAATATTTAGCGCAATAAAAATATTATACGATCCTAAAAAATATGATAAATTACAGAAAGAATTAGGTATAACTTCTGAGAATTTGAATATTATTCTTCATTCATATAGATATTTCATAAACCAATTATATTCAAATTCTCAAAATAACGTTTATAGTTTATTATATGGCAAACGATTAGATCAAGCAAAATTTAAAAATAGTTTATTTCCAGGAAATGATATAAAAAATATTCCTATTTATTCAATATATTCAAATATAGTTGATCATTTTAAAAACATTCCTAATCAAGGTTGTTTTGTTTGTTTATGTAAAGGAGGAGGTTATTATCATAGTATTAAAGGAGTAATTCCATCAGAAAAATATAAAAATCTAAAATGTAAAAGTTGTGGAGAACCTATAGGAGCTTTTATGAATAAGAGAGGTGTTTATGCACCCATTAAAAGGGATAATTATTATAGAATATTAAAAACTGAAGAAGAAGCAGAATATGATGCAGAAAGATATAGAGAAAAATATAATAGTATGAGTTTAGAATCATTTAAGGAAAATTATATTTTATCTGAATTAAAAAAAGAAAGAGGAATTCAAAAAAGTGATGAGGATTTCTTTTTAAAAGACTCGAAGATTATAAGATCTTTAAGTCAAATTTCTTATAGAATATTAAATTATATCTTATATTCACATCTTCTTTTTTATAAAATTTATAATGAAACTAAAAGTTTTGATATATATTTACCAAAAAAAATGAGTTGGATTCAAGTAATAAGTGAATGTTGGAGAATGATTAAGTATGAATTAAATAAATTAGGAATAAATTCAATAGATTTATTTATGAATTATATCTTTCCGGATTTATTTTCTGCTTTAAATAAACATAAAAGTATAAATGAATATAATGAATTAGATGAATTCGAAAAAACTTTAGATATATTAATACAAAACAAGATTAATAGTTTTATAAAAAATTATAAAAGTTTGAGTAAATCAATAAATAGTCAATTTTCTTTTCAAGATTTTTTAGAAGAAAAATATGAAGATTATGATAATAATGAATATCCTTTTTATAATTATTTTTATTATTCTGATTATATAAATGAAGCTTATTTATTTAATCAAATAAAATCAAAAAAAGATAAATATCCAGTTTTATTTAAAGTGCTAGAAAATAATGCTAATAATTCTAATATAAATCAATATTCACTTGATCATCTCCCTAATTATAATAAAGTTTTGAATTTATTTAATGAAACATATTTTTATTCAATTAAAAGAGAAAAAGCTAATAATTTACAATTAAAGGATCTTAAAGATGATGAAATTTATTTAAATAATAGAAATGAAATTAAAACCTTTATGAATTTCTATAATAATTTGAAGTTAAAGGACTCCAAAAATCAAGATATGAAATTATCAGATCAAAGTCTACTTGCTGATTTTTTTATTGATGATAATAATGAATTTGGTAAAAGTTATAAAAAGATATATAATGAATTTATAAAAGAACAAAATGCCGAGATTACAAATTTATTAGACATTAAAATTGAACAAGATGTTTTCGAAAGAGATTGCAAAGATAAAATTAATATTCAATCTGCCAATTCAAATGAAGTCTTTATTACTACTTTTTCTGAAAAATTTTCTTTTGATGAAGTAATTTTTAATAGCTCTTATAGAAAAATCGCTCTTGATAGAAATTATACTTCATACAATCAATTTGAAGTTGATTTAAATCTTATAGAAGATGACATGACAGTAAAGTTATTAAAAAATAAAAAGTTATTTAATGATTCAATAATTAATTTTGTTTATTCGAATGAAAAACTAGAATTTGAAAATAAAAATATAATTACTGAATTTAATCAACTATATAATATAGAAAAATTAAACTTTAAAAATAAATTAATATTATATAAATTTTATCAAGATAACAAAGAAAAAAATCAAGATTTTTTCCTTACAATTTTAAATGATTTTAATCAATTAATAATAATTTTAAATAATAATAAAAAATTATTAAATGAAAAAAATATTAATAAAGCAATCAATCTAAAAGATGATAGTAGAATTAGTGAAGTATTGGAAAAATCTACAAAAGTGTCAGAGGAATTTAAGAAATTATTTAAAGATAATGAATCCTTAATAATAAATAAAACAACTTATTTATTTGAATATTATAGAGACATAATCTTCCCTAGAATTAAAAATGAATTAAAAGCTTTTCAAATAAATTTAGAAACTGAACAAGAAGAAAAAATTAATAATTACTTTAAAAAACAGACAATTATAAATGAAAAAATATTTAAAGCTGCTATTAGGGCATTTATTGTTTTATATTTAAATTTTGAAAAAGACAAAGAAAATAATATCAAACAAAATGAAAATAATATAATAAATTATTTAAATATCATTGATATATGGGATATAACAACTTATTCTAAGGAAAATTTTAAAGAAGAATTAAATAATTTAAAGCAATTAAAAATTAAGATGAATCAAATAATATCATTATATGATTTTTTAGTTGATGATATTAATATTAAATATTTTGAGGATGTTCAAAAAGAATTAGACAAAGAAAAAGAATCTAAAAATATAATTGAAAAAGAGAAAGTTCTTGTAGAGGAAACATCTGAAAATTTACCTGATAATAAAGAAGAAGATGAAGAAAGTAGTTATTATAATGATAAAGAAGAATCTGAGGAATCTGAAGATCCAGATGCTAAATACATTTAATATTAAATTATATAAAAAATAATTTAAAAATTTTAAATAACTTATATTTTTATATAATTATAAAACAAAAAAATTATTACTAATATAAAAGACGAATAATCTAAAAATAAAAGATTCAAATCAAAAAAATATCAAAAAATAGGATATAAATTAAAAGTAAAGAAAATAATAAATAATGAAAAATTAAAATAAAATATATTAAATTAATTTAAAAAAATAATAAATAAAAATAATATATAAAAAATCATCATTGATTTTTGATAATTTAATATAAAATTTTAATTTTTAAAATAATAAAGAAATCAAAAATAATTTATATGAAAATAAATATTAAAGAATGG
>Ga0310695_10008663_pt1 | contig 15602 bp, 13 predicted proteins | sample RumenRJG_04DNA_FD_203882 | JGI IMG/M metagenome (GOLD analysis project Ga0310695, IMG submission 203882) | Bovine rumen microbial communities from Lethbridge, Alberta, Canada - RJG_04 (v2) (version 2) | ecosystem: Host-associated > Mammals > Digestive system > Stomach > Rumen | place: Canada...
CGCATACATGGAATAAGCAGGGAAATATGCGCTATCTGGCGACCAATATTTCCGAGAGTGTCCGCATCGGCGAATCGCTCAGAGATGAGTTGTCAGATGAACTGAAGCACAATACCAGCCTCAAGAATGTCTTGAAAAAGCGTCCTTACTATGTGGTTTTCGCTTTTGACCAAAAGCTCTATGAAAGTCTGGAGATCCTCAAGGACATCCTGATGGAGGATCACAATGTCGGCCTGTCCATCGTCTCTGCATGTGACAGTCTGCCCAAGGACTGCACCAAGGTCATTCGGGTATCTGCCGCTCAGAGCAATGAGCTGATCCATATCAAAGAGATCGACAATACAGATCTTTCCTTTGCGAAGGATATATTTGATAAAAAACTGGCTGCAGAGGCTATGCGGAGGATCGCAAATGTCTCTGTCAAAAAGGAAGAGGGCGCATTTGTGCTCCCCAAGATGATGACCTTTCTGGAGATGTTCGGCGTCGGCCGCATCGAGCACCTCAACCCGCTCAGGCGCTGGGAGTCCAGCAGTCCCGATAAATCCCTGGCTGCGCCAGTCGGTGTGGGGACAGACGGGGAGACCTTTTTGCTGGATCTGCATGAAAAAGCCCAGGGCCCCCATGGCCTGGTGGCCGGCATGACCGGATCCGGCAAGAGTGAATTCATCATAACTTACATTCTGTCCATGGCAGTCAGCTACCACCCGGATGAGATCGCATTCGTCCTGATCGACTACAAGGGCGGAGGACTGGCCGGAGCCTTTGACGACCCGGCCAGGGGCATTCACCTGCCCCATCTGGTCGGTACGATTACCAACCTGGACGGAGCGGGCATCCGCCGGTCTCTGATCACCCTGCAGAGTGAACTCCTCCGCAGGCAGAGGGTCTTCAATGAAGCCAAGACCATCGCCAACGAAGGGACCATGAATATCTATGATTACCAGAAACTCTACCGCAAGGGAGTCGTGCATGAACCCATGCCTCACCTCTTCATCATCTCCGATGAGTTTGCGGAGCTCAAGGCGCAGAAACCGGAATTCATGGATCAGCTGATCTCCATTGCCAGAATCGGCAGAAGCCTGGGTGTGCATCTGATCCTTGCAACCCAGAAGCCTTCCGGTGTCGTAAATGAGCAGATCCTGAGCAACACTAAGTTCCGGGTCTGCCTGAAAGTTCAGGACAGGGCGGATTCCCAGGACATGCTGCAGCGGCCGGATGCCGCTGAGCTCAAGGAGACGGGACGCTTTTATCTGCAGGTCGGCTACAACGAATATTTTGCCATGGGCCAGTCCTCCTGGAGCGGCGCGCCCTATGAGCCGCAGGACACTGTCGTCACAAAGAAGGACCAGTCCCTGCAGGCCATCGACCTGACAGGAGAGACCATAGCCATGGTAGAGCCTGTCCCGGAAAAGTCTTCCTCCGGCATTTCACAGCTGGTAGCTGTCGTCAAGTATCTGTCAGACCTGGCTGCTTCCACAGGGATCCGGTCTGAAAATCTGTGGATGCCTCCCCTGGAACCTGTGATTCCCTATGAACAGATCCGGGACGAATATGAAGAGAAAGAGCTTTACAGGATCCCGCTGGGCCGAATCGATGATCCGGAGAACCAGAAGCAGTATCTCTGGCAGCCGGACCTGCTGAAGACCAGAAACATCTGGATCGTCGGCATGCTGGAAAGCGGAAAGAGCACACTGCTGGAGACCATGCTGCTGTCTCTCTCTGACCATCTCTCGCCGGAAGACCTGCAGTACTATATCCTCACTTACTCGGGGAAAACACTGCAGGCCCTGAAGAACCTCCCCCACTGCGGTGCCGTGCTGGGAGAGGAGAATATGGACAGCCTGGAACGCTTCTTCCGCATGATCGACGAGATCATCGAAGAGCGAAAGGAAATCTACCGCGAATACGAGGTCAGTTCCTTTGAGTCCTGCAGACAGGCCCTTCGTCTGCCCATGATCCTGGTCGTGATCGATAATGTCAGGCAGCTGAAGGATACCAAAGAGGCCATGAATTACTATGATGCGCTGCCCGACTATCTGAAAAACGGACTGATCTACGGAGTCCAGTTTGTGATCACATCCTCTGCCCTGGGCGATCTGATGAGCCGTGCAAAATCGGAAATCGGGGACAGAATTGCTCTTCGAGTCAAAGACCGCTTTGATATCGGGGAACTGCTGGGGACCAAAGTAAAGGATGTCCCTCCGGAGAATCCGGGACGAGGAACCATCCTCTACGAGGATCGACCGCTGGAATGCCAGGCAGCCATCTACAGGGCGGATCTGCAGGGTAAAGAGCGCATGGATGCCTTGAGGAAAACAGTCGGGGAAATTGTTCTTAAATACACCGGTTGCCAAGCGGCGAAAGAGCTGGAGGAAATCCATGAGGATGAGGATTATGCAGACTTCCTGAACAGATTTAAAAAGAAGAGACTTCCAATCGGATATTCTCTGATCACTGCCAGGCCTGTCGTTCTTCCGGAAAAGCAGTTTTCCATGCTTGCAGTCTATTTTGGAAACCAGGACAGCACTGCCCCGATTATTAAAAACATGATGCATTGGGCTGGCGAGGAAGGCATGAAGGTCATGATTCTCCGGAGGAAAGAAAAGTCCTTGTTTGAGAAGATTGAGGAATGGGAAGATGGGAATTTACAATCCTGTTCTGTCACCTGGCTGACTATGTCGGAGGAGGATATTCACAGTTCCTGGACTATCCTGTCCGAAGAAATCCTGCAGAGGAAGGAACTGTTAATTGAATATTGCGGGCAGCATGGACTGGATTATAAACAGGAGAACATAGCCCAGGAAACTTTTGCATATATGAGTGAACACACGCAACCCTATCTGATTTTCTGCGAGCGGTTTTATGACTACTGCATGTCGCTTGCCGATGACGCAAAACAGGTACTGCCGACCATCCTCTCCCTTCTGCGACAGTACAATATGTATATGATTGGATGCTTCTATCCAGGGGATGCAGACAGGCTCAGCGTAAATGCAGTGATGCGGAGCTTCAACCCTGAGGAAAACATTCTTATGTACGGCGGAAATCTGGATGAGCAGGGACTGACTTCATTGCCGTCCTCCTATAGTCGAAACAAAGAATCCTTTGCATACAATAAATGCTTGATGAAGTACCGAGGCATGCTTCACCCGGTTTTGACACCCTGCGGCGCAGATGATGTATTGGTTCTGGAAGAGGATGACAGGCCTGTTTTTTAATCGTGTGGCAGTTTTATTGCATTTGCAGATGTAGATCAGGATTGGAGAAGAAATATGGAAAAAGTAACTGTGCAAATACTGATTCCCGTATTAGATGAAATGTATGAAGTCAGTATTCCCTCGACTCTCGCGATTCGTATGGTTACACAGCTTTTACTGGAACTGGTTTCCGAGCTGTCTGCAGGAAAATATCGTCCTTCTGGAACAGAGATCCTTTGCAGGGAAGGAACAGAACATGTTTTACATGAATCCTTGTCTTTCTACGATTACAGCATTAAAAATGGCGAGAAACTAGTATTGTTGTAAGGCGCTGTGTTGAGTAGAAATGACATTCATAGTTTATTTGTGTCGGAGAGTCAAATGGATGAGAAGTCTGTTCTTTTAGCAAGGCTGGAAGAAATCCTGCAGGAAGATAAGGTGGAAATCAGGCAATGCATAGGAGGAGATTTTCTAAGCAATTATGAATTGTATATGAAAGAGGAAATGGCTTTTTGGGAAATGATGAAAAGAACAATATGCTCTTTTTATAAACAACTGTAGTTTTTACTGGTATGAAAGGAGGTAAAGAGAGTGGATATAAGTATTGATTTGAATAAAGCAGAAAAGTGGAAAGAAGATGTTAACAGACTGACTGAAGAGATTCAGGCAATACTGCTAAGAATCAGGACAGTTGTCCAGGAAGTGGCAGAAAGAGATCATGGTCATCTTAATGGTGGTTTTCGGGAGGTATCTCGAGCTCTTGAAAATGCATTTGATAGACTTGTATATGCATTCAAAAAGGCAGTTCAGATGCTTGATGAAATACTCAAACATACGAGGTCCAAAGTCCAAGATATTGCGTCGGACATTATTAATGCTGCGAAGAGAATCCGAAATGGATAAATGCACTCGGAGATTTCTTCGTTATCATTTGATAAGCAAGAGAAAGAATATGTTTGATGGTTGAGGTGCCTGCCTGCCCTCTATTATTATCAACCCTGCAAAAGATAGATAAATCCCTTTATTTGTTGACGAATAAAGGTTTTTATAATATTAAATGGCAATATCGAATAGGTGATTAGAAAGGAGTATGGTAAATGGATTTCAGTTTAAGAATCGATGAAGCGGAGCGGTGGAAAGAGGATGTCAATCGGCTGACGGAGGAAATCAATACTCTGCTTGACAAGATCAAATCAGTAGTCGAGGAATGTGTAGATCACATGCAACAAGACGAAATTATAAGAACTGGTTTTAGTCATATGGTTGTAAACCTTGCAAATGCTTTTGATAAGCTTGTCGAGTCCTTTAAAAAAGCTGTCGAAAACCTGGGAAAAGCACTAAGAAATATTAAATCCAGAGCAGATGAGATTTTGCAGGATATCCAGGAGGCAGCCCAAAAAATCCGTAATGGCTGAGGATCTATGAGTACGCATTATTATAATTGGTATATTTGGGGATGAATAATACCTGTTGATTAAGTTGAATCCAGTCTATATGTTTTTTTTGTCAGATGATAAATGAAAGGAGAAATAAATGGGAACAATACTATATTCACAGGCTGAATTTCAGGCTGCTGTTGATGCTTTGAAAGGCTATGTCGGACAGCTGGAGTCAGTTCTCTCCGAGTGTGAGGCTAAGAAATCTGAAATCAACAACTTCTGGGATGATGCAAGCGGCCAGCAGTATTCGAAAACGATTAACGATAATATTACTGTATGCAAAAATACTATTTTTGATACAAATATACAGATTACAGAGTTTGAAAAAACGATTGCAGGGATGACAGATATTCAGAATATCGCCAATAGCAGTATTGAAGAGGCACAGTCAGTGGTTTCAAAGCTCCTCGGATGATCTATGCAGATCGAAATCAGTTTTTCCGGGCTGGAAAGTCATCTGGAACTGTTGGATGAAGAAAAGAGAAGGCTACATGCCCTGCGGGATTCACTGCAGGATGCTCAGAGCAGGGGCATGATCCTGGATCTGCAGGCCTGTCAGCGATGCATGCAGCAGTTGGACCAGCTGGAGCAATCGATCCGCTTCAGGCGGGAGTGGCTGGAGACAGTTCTGGAGGAATTCCGGCTGGTCAAACGCAGAAATCAGGCATTGATTGAAGAAGCGGACAACCAGGTACAGCACCTGTTGTGATTCCGACGGAACCTACAGTTGTCGTAATACTGACGAAACGGAATTACATTTACGTAAAAAGGACATCTGCAGCGGATGTCCTTTTTCAAATTAAGGAATTGTATCGGAATCAACTATAAACAACATTGATGAGTAAATCATTACCAAAAATCAGCGGGAGAGAACAATATGAAAGGGACGAATAAAATGAAACAGACATGGCTTATGATCGCACTGATTTTGAGCCTTCTGCTTACTGCATGTGGAGGGGGCGGAAACAGCGCCGCTGCGGGTCAGGGAGGTTCGGCTGAAGAAGAAGCAGGTCCCGCAGGCGGGGCAGAGAGCAGCAATGCTTCGGGAGCGACTGTGCCTGTGGGAGAAGCCAACAATACTTTTCCAATCAAGGAATATATGCTCTATGGAACACATGATTATATGGCAGAGAATCCTGAAATGTCAGAGGAAGAGGGGATAGAGGAATTCCTCTCCGGGATGAAATTCGAAAGACGAGAAAAGGAGCCCGGAAAATATAAACCGGATGATATCGGATATGACATTTTTACACCTAATGCTTCAATAGTTCCGATTCGAATAAATGCCGGGCGTTTATTGGATTCCTACAGAACCGTACTCAACCAATACAATGGCAATGATTCTGATCTCCGCGATTTAAGCATCAATGAGAGTTGGCAGAAGCTCTACAGCAATATCGTAAAAGAAAATCCGGAGAATGCAGAAGAGATTTTCTCCAGAATTAAAAATCTCTATGATACGAGTGTGATCAAGATGAGTTTCCTGGACGATGAAGGGGGATGGATCAATGGGGGGTGGTCCTTTACCTATGTCATTGACAACAATGTAATGAAATGCAGGATGATTAGCGGCGTGGACGAAGATCTGACGATTTCCTACTATGAGCCGGAAATCGAAGAGGAGTATCTGGTTGGATTTAAAGACGATTCTCTTGTCCTGGAAAGAGAAGGGGTTTCTGTCACCCTCCTCAATTTTGAGCGGGCTTTTGAACGCAGGAATCCGGATATGGATAACGAGTACCGTATTCATGGCGCTGCAGCAGATGATGAATCCATGTATGAGGATATAGTTGGTATTCAGGTTTCCTGGGATTTTGGAACGACATATACGGATGAAAATGTATATGTGGTGTTCAAAGACGGATCCATGGATGTTGATGCGAAGGCTGAAAGAATAGAGCCAAACAAAGTTGTACTGACGTGGGATCAGAAGTGGACTCCGGAGGGAGGAACAATTAAAGATCCGGGTCAAATCAGCTTCCGCTATCTCAACGCATTGGACCTGGTTTATTCCGAGAGTCTTACACCCGGATTCACATTGATCGATGATGCAGGAAATACATACCCTTATATGGCCTCCTCAGATGCCTACTTTAAGAATAAAATGGGAGACAATCTGTCGGAAGGCACGAATCCGGAAAACCTGGATGATGAAGCAAAGGGTAAATTGGTTGGAGACCAGACCTATGTGGTTTCAAAAATCGAGGATGCTTTCCAGGCAGCCGGAGAGAATGTAGAGGTGGACAAGGACAACGGCACAGTACGCTTTGATACAAATATCCTGTTTGCCTCCGACAGCTCCGAACTCTCGGAAGAGGGAATAGAAGATCTCAACAGATTCCTTGAAGTCTATGTGCCGGTCATGAAGGAGCAGGTGCAGGAGGGAAGGGTCGCGACCATCAGTATTGACGGTCATACAGACACACGGGCATCTTATGAACACAATCAGAAACTCTCTGAAGAGAGGGCTCAGGCTGTCGCCGCGTATGTCATCGAAGCTGACCCGGAACTGGAAGAGTACATTACCACAAAGGGCTTTTCCTATGATAAACCCATCTTTGCAGAAGATGGAAGTGTTGATATGGACGCCTCGCGCAGAGTGGAATTCCGCTTTATTCTTAAAGCAGAATGAAGTGGATTAAACCCGGGAAATGTTCCCGCATAGATTTTCTGCAGGATTTTAAGGAGAAACGAGTATGAGTAAAGTTCTGATTCCCTCATTCAGCTACAAAAATAAAACAGCCAATACCATCAGCCATCTCGGGACGACAATGGCTGCAGTCGGTATAACGATGTACAGCTTTGGCAATGTGATGGGCAGTGAAATGGTGGCAGTTATTGGCGGTATTTTGACCATCATCGGTTTGCCCTGTATCGGAATCGTGTGGCTTGTAATGCAAAAGAAGAGACATGACATGCTGATGCAGATGATCCGGGAAAAGAACCTTGAGCCGCTTATTGCAAGTTCGACAAAAGATGCCATAGAGCTTTACAAGCTTGCGCCCAGCTACAAGTTGGAGAAATATATCGCGAGACTGAATCCGGAGGCAGGCAAGTATATCGCCAAGAACCGGGCAAATCTCAGATAAACTGCTGTTGCCGAAAGGAGACAGGGGACGGTTCTGTGTCTCCTGTCTCTCAAAGAAGAGGCTGTTCATTATGAACAGCCTCTTCTTTTTAGGCATGTCGGAATACAGAATCTGGATATGTCGCTCATGCATACTGTATGCTCTTCTGCAGGTTTTAGCTGTGTGATATCATGCAAGGATAGATCTGCCTGCTTTGTTGCTGCAGATTTATCTTTCTAAAAGTCAATTGTAATTCAGCTGCACCTTTTGGAAAATATAATTCAGCTGCAGTTCCTGATACATGATAGAATATCAGACATAGAGAGAAAAAAGGCACCCGGGGACGGTAATCAGAGGGATTGCCAATACTCGACAAGGACTAAAAGACGATGATTGCTCAAAATGGAGATACTTTTACAGGTGCTGTGGCAAATATGAAAAGAGAATGGAAAGGAAATATCGGGGTGCCGGCCGGGACTGTACTGGACGGACGTTACGAGATACAGGGAGTCATCCGGCAGGGCGGTTTCGGAATCACATATGAGGCAGTGCATATTCAGTCGGGACGGACAGTTGCCGTTAAGGAGTACTTCAACCGTGACATTTGTGTGCGGGTCTCTTCTGATGCTGCTTTAGGGAAACAATTGTCAGGGACTTGTCGGAATGCCGGGAAAACATCTGTCTCCACAGACGATTTACAGCTGAGACATGATCTGGACGCGGCTGAAGGCCATGTCACTGTCGCGGATCCCGCCGACATGCCCCGTTTCGAGGCGGACCGGGCGCGCTTTCTTCGCGAGGCCAGGATTCTGCGGGAGTATGCGCAGGAACCGTCTGTGGTCACTGTGCTGGATTATTTTGAAGAGAAGGGGACGGCCTACATCGTCATGGAATACCTCGAGGCGAAGACGCTGCGGGAGGAGATCCTTCATGGCGGGACATGGAGGATGGAGCAAGTCATGTACCGATTTGAACCGGTCACGAAGGTACTCGAGAGGATCCATACTGCTGGCCTGCTGCACCGGGACATCAGCCCGGACAATATCATGGTCATGGAAGACGGGACCTTGCGCCTGATCGATTTCGGGGCTGCGAGGGAGATTTCTGACCCAACACACTCCGCCATTTACACAGTCGGATACGCTGCCCCCGAGCAGAGGGATCCCAGGGGACGGCTTGGAAGCTGGACGGATGTCTATGGCCTTTGCGGTGTCATATTCTTCTGCCTGACCGGGCGGGATCCTGAGGATGCCCTGTCCAGGCTTTTGTATGATGAACTGGAACGCCCTTCCGATTTAGGGGCAGATATTCTGCCCCGGGCAGAACAGATTCTGATGCAGGGTCTGGCGCTTGACGTGGACAGCCGGATTTCGGATATGCGTCTGCTCAGGGAAGAACTGCAAAAGTATTATCCACTTTTGACAGATGTGGAAAAAGAGAGAGAAAGGGAGAGAAGGCGCAGAAGATGGCGCAGAGCTGGTGCGGTGGCAGCGGGTCTGCTTTTCTGTATCGGCCTGGTCTGTGCCGTGTTTCGGACACAGATCCGCTTTCGTTTTATCGATACTCAGGTGACTGCTCTGGATGGCAGTGACATGACCCCGGAGGAATTCAAATCCAATGCAGAGGCAGTCAAAAGGCGGGTCGAGGCACTTGCGGGGAAAGGAAATTTTCTGTGGAGAGTGAAGGAGGGACAGCAGATTCTCTTAGAACTTCCTGCCCGGATTTATGGAAATGCAGATCCCGAAAAATATGCGGCAGGCATGATCGCAGGCAGAAACCGGATCTGGATCTATGTTGAGGAATGGAGAAAGGCGGATTCCGAAGAAAGCGGACAGGATGAGAAGAAAGCTTCCTGGACAGAACTCTACGAAGGAGATGACCCTCCTTATCGAACTGAGGAGGGCTTCTATAGATTCGGCTATTACAGACTGGGGATGTTTGACCAGCAAAGGGATCTGGAGAGCGTCCGCAGGACAGAAGATGGGACCGAGATTGTTTTATCAGAGGATGCCCGCGTGCGTTTTCAGGGGGCACTGGAAGATTCCGGCAGGAAAGTAGTAGTTACTTTTGACGAAGACAACGGGGAATTCACCTTTAATGAAGGTGTGATTACAGGAGACGGGAAAGGCATACTGATGCATGGAGTAAGTGTGGAAACGGCATCCATGCTCATGCCGTATACTGCGCAGTTTGATATTTTGCGTTATACGGAGAAACCGCTCTCTGCTTCTTTCGGAGTTGAGTGTATCTGGAAAATAAGATGGGAAGAGACGAATGCATCCCTTCTGCCGGGTGAGAATCAGGTCAATGCAGAGGATGTCCCCGCCCCCTACATGGATCTGCGCTATTGCAAGTCAGGAGATATTGTTTCCAGCAAGGCCGGCATGGATATGCCGGAGCAGAGAGGCTACGATGCGACACTGGTAGGAATACAGGCCATCATCAAAAACCGCCTTGACAGCCTGGAGATTCCCTATGCGATCGGGATTGATCAGTACGTTTCCTCCGGACTCGTGGTCCGGGTGCCGATAGAGGGAATCTGCAGAGAAGAAGTTGAAAAACTGGGGAGTTACTTAACTTTCCACATCGGAGATGCAGAGACTTTTTCAGATGTCTATCTGACAGACTGTTCCCTTGAAGTGGAAGAGAAGAAAGACGGAGACCTTTCTCTGGCCCTGGTCATTCCGGGGCTCAAGAAGCCTGATATCGAGAATACCCTGGCAAAGATGGAGAAGAGAGGGGATGAAAAAGTTTTTCTATATGTGATGGATTGTAAGATTGCTTCTGCAGATCTGGCGGATGCCATCCGCGGCATGGAGCAGGAATCGCGGATTTCCTTTGTGCACTGGCCTTTTTCAGGTAATTCTTCCATGAACAGCACAGGATTGTCCCTGCTCCGTTTTCTGTCGGCCTGTATAGAACAGAATCCGGCGTATTCTTTCATCCTCAGGTCTGCACAGTATACTGACAGGGACGGGATTGCCTTTTTTCAGAGTGATGTACTGCCGGTCATGTATCCTGATCCCGGATCACAGTGGGTGCAGCAATGGAATCTGGAACATGTCGATTCCAATTTGCGCTATGATGAGGGATCAAAAGATCTGTATGTGTATTTATATGGGTGCCGGCTCGATGATCCGGGTCCGGGACTTGAATTGCTCTGGTCTGTCTTTCAAAAGGCACAGGAGGCGGAAGTTCCTGTACAGACAGTCTTTGGTGTGCTCTGTGAAAGGGGACCTGAGGATCCTGCAGAGTCAAACACGCACCAAATGTACATATGGTTCAAAAGAGATTTCGACAGCGGAAGCGTACAGCTCTCCCGGGGTAATCCATCCGGGTTTGAGAGCAAAGACTGGGATACCGTCAACAGACTTTGTGAAATCTACAATACTTATGTGAGAGAAACCCCTTTCTGGAAGGAGATGCTGACAGGTTATTACGGCGATACGCCCTTTTTCCCGGATAACTGAATGAGCGAAAAAAAAAGGAGACAGGGGACGGTTCGGGAGACAGGGGACGGTTCTGTGTCTCCTCCTGAACCGTCCCCTGTCTTCCTTTCAAAGACCTTAAACGAAAGACTTTGAAACACGAATTTCTCCTCGGGGAAGCTCCGGCAAGCGGCATGGCCGGAAAAGATTATATTGAACCAGTCATTTTTTGCCACTGCATTTCCGCACTCCATGCCGTACGCCATGTCTTGTACAGGTAGAAGTTGCGTCCCTGCAGGGAAAGCTTTTCCGCTTCTTCGAAGAGAAGCTCCCTGGGATCGTCTGTCTCCAGGAAGCGGCAGACAAAATGATCGAAGGAGCGGGAATTGTCCAGGAGAGGAAAGCCGCATTCCCTGAGAATGTCATTGAGCCTGTTTTGATCCAGGCGGTGTTCCGGCGGTATCGTATCAGCGGTTGTTTTCCCGAAGTAGAGAATGAAGGCGATCAGAGTGGTCCGGTCGAGATCGAGGGAGCCTTTCAGAATCCTGCGCAGGTAGTTTTCCCCTTCTCTGCCGGACTGATAAGTGCCTTTATCTGTCTCCCAGTCGGCTTCGAGCTGTTTGATCATCTTCTGCAGCCATGCCAGCAGATCCTGATCGGACTTCCATGCCTGGTCAGAAAAGTGTCTGCGCACGGAATCAGCCATGACCTTTCTGAAAACAGGGGAGAGGGCCTGGAGACCGTCATCGTTTTCCGCCAGAATCTGCAGCCAGTCATGGATGGGATAATCGAAGTAATAAACACTGAAAAGGGCATAGATAGTCCTGAGGGACAGAGCGCTGTGTTCAATAAGGTCCAGCATTTCCTCTATTGGGCGTTTTTTCCGCTGAAGACGGGAGAGGACCCGGAAGACATGCAGATCTTCTGCCTGCCCGGAGCCTGTCCCGATTTCTGAAAGCAGGATGCGATCCCAATCCTCTGTTCTGCGGCCATCTGCAGCAGTTTTTTGCAGCCGTGCGGCACAGGTTGTTTTGCGGGCATCCAGATAGTAGAGCAGGTATTTACAGAAATAGTACCTGGTCTTCTCGCGCGCAGTGCTGAAGGAGGCGATGTTGGATATCAGGAATTCCCTGAAAGCCTGCAGGCCGGAATCTGTACCTGACAGCTTCTGCTCTAGCTCCTTGGTCAGATGCTGTGTCACTGCCAAATCCGCTTGGCGCAGGGAGTTGTCTTCCACGTAGCGGCGGATATCCGACAGGGAAATGGAAGCGGAAGAGAATGCGGCGCTTTTGGACATGACGGATTCCCGCAGGTCCATGCACTGTATCAGAAGATTTTTCCACTCTCCATAGGAGAGTCCGCTGCGAAGAGCATAGATCACAGAAGCCTCCCAGAAGCTGCGGGCATAGAGCTGTGCGCATCCATTGTCCAGAAGGCGGCGGTTGACCTCTTCCGGAGAAAGAGAGCGGACAAAACCCAGGGCAATGAGCCGGTACCTGAGGGGCACGGCCGCAATCGCCTGCTGATTTCCGTGCAGGCAGATCTCCAGAACCGATCCGCCCCGGGAGTCGGCGTCTGCCTGCAGCAGTGTTTCATAGAGAAGATCCAGGGACGGTACCCCGGCATTTTTTTTCTTTGGCATAGAAATCTCCGATATTATCTTATGGGCTTAAGTTCCCCCTTTTATTTATGAACAGTTTACCACACAGTCCTGTATACGGGGTATAATAGAGCTATAAATTATCTTACAGGTTCCACGACTGTTACATGTTCACGCCCTATCGAGGACGTGAACATGTAACAGTGCGCACGGCGATTCCAAAGCGCTTTGCGCGCGCCGTGCGCCGTACAACTCCGGTTTTTGCGCTGAAAAGCGCGCAATAACACGTCGAATTCGAGGCAGTCTGAACGGTAACCCACGACCAAATACATCATAGAAAGAGATCTGCATGAAAACTGACCCTGCATCTGATAAAAAGAACAGGACTGCTGCGCGCATTTTCTTTTATGTCCTGGGAATATGCACCCTGGCACTGGGTTTGACCTTGAGTACCAAAACAAAACTCGGCGCCTCGGCGATCATAGCTGTCGCCTTCAGTATCTCAGAACTCAGCGGGATTCAGCTGGGCGATGCGACATTCATTCTCTACTGCTTTTTTATTATGGTTGAGATTGTACTGCATCTTCTTCCCGGCAGGAGGGCTCCTCCCGACAAAAGAAAGGCGCTGGTCATAGATGTCCTGCAGCTGCCATTCAGCATTTTCTTTACCAGGCTCTTAAACGTCTATGCCGCCTGGATCCCTGTCCCTGAATCGCTCCCGGTACGGATCGCGGTGCTGGTGCTGGCGATCATACTGATCGGTGTCGGCGCAGCACTCACCCTGGATATGCGTCTGGTGGCCAGCCCAGGCGACGGGATCGTGCAGGCAATCTCCGACAGGAGCGGACTGGAACTGGGACTCACCAAAAATATCGTGGACGTCTGCTGTGTGGTCTTTACATGTATTCTTACTCTTGCCTGTGTCCATAAGATCATCGGAATCGGAATCGGAACCCTGGCGGGAATGCTGGGTACAGGACGGGTCATTGCAATCTTCAACAGGATGTTCGGCTCATACCTGATCCCTCTGGGGAAAAAATCCTGATTCTGTAGTAAGGCCTTATGAGATCATCGGCCGGCAGAAGGTTCAATTCCTCTCTGCAGGCCGGAGGATCAGTTTATCTGCAATATATACAAATTTATATCAAATTTATATCAAATAGGAGGATCAAAATGAAAAAGAATAAAATCAGACTGGCTGTAGTGATCATTGCGCTTTTGCTTGTGACGCTTCTGGCAGGATGCAAAGGAGCCGGAACAACGATCACCAGCGGGCCCAAAGGCATAACCTTCGAGTTCAAAGAGCTTAAAAAGGATGTAAAAGATGAAGCTACTGCGAAATTTACATTTGATGATGGAATTCTGACCGTGGAATTGGAGAGCGGAACAGCCAATGTCGAGATCTGCAGCACCACTGAGCCGGATGAAGATCTGCCGGATTCTTACATGGAACTCGACACACTCTATGAGGCAGAGGGTCTCAAAAACGGAGATGAGATAGAGGTCAATGGAGTGCGCGGCAATGTTGTTATGCGCGTTTGGGGAGATGGAAAGAACGGAAAAGTAAAGATTTCCCCCAAAAAATAATTTCTCAAGACACAGGATGATATCTCAGGATACAGGAGCATGAAATGGAGCAGGAAGATCGGACAATTTTTCATGTGGATGTGAATTCGGCTTTTTTGTCCTGGTCTGCACTTAAACGACTCGAGGAAGAACCCGGATCCGTAGATCTGCGCACGATCCCCTCGGCAGTGGGAGGCGATGTCAAGACCCGTCACGGCGTCATTACCGCCAAATCCATTCCTGCCAAAAAATATGGTGTTCAGACGGGCGAGCCGGTCGTCAAGGCACTGCAGAAATGTCCTCAGCTGGTCCTTGTTCCGTCGGATTTTGAGACCTACAGGAAATATTCCCATGCTTTGATGGAAATCCTGGCAAAGTACACACCGCTCCTCCAGCAGATGTCCATCGATGAGGCCTTTCTCGACCTCACAGACAGGATCAGGCCTCAAGACCGGGAGGGAGCACTGGTACTTGCGCGTCAGATCCGTGATACTGTCAGAGAACAGCTGGGTTTTACCGTCAACGTAGGTATTTCCACCAATAAACTGCTGGCAAAAATGGCCAGCGACTTTCAGAAACCGGACAGGACCCATACCCTGTATCCGGAGGAAGTCCCTGCCAAAATGTGGCCTCTCCCCATAGGTGACCTCTATGGATGCGGAAAACAGACTGCACAGAAGCTTCTGCTTGTCGGCATCAATACCATTGGAGATGCTGCGTCCGCAGACCTTGCACTTCTGCAGACGGTCCTGGGAGAAAAAAGCGGCCTCCATATCCACAACAGCGCCAACGGCATCAGCCGGTCTAAAGTTACCCCCGAGCGGGAGCAGGCAAAAAGCGTGTCCAATGAGCGCACCCTGTCCGTAGATATAGACCGGGACAACTATCAGACAGAAGGACTGCCGGTCATTCACCGACTGTCTGAGAAAGTCGCCGCAAGGCTGCAGAAAGCCGGCCTGGTGGGACAGACTGTGACCTTTCAGGTCAAATCCGCCGACTTCGACAGATACTCAAGGCAGACCACACTTTCCAATATGACTGACCGCGCAGAGGAAATCGAGGCAACGGCCCTTTATCTTGCCGGCCAACTTCTGAATGGACCTGATGGCCTTTTTGAAAAAGGAATCTCCATCAGGCTGATCGGGGTGGGGGTGTCCAGGCTGACTGAAAAACAGATGCAGCAGCTGGACCTCTTTGCCTGGGCAGAGCAGAATGAGGAAGAAGAGAAAAAGCGCCAGGCTGCAAAAGCGCGCCAGGCGAAACTGAATGCCATGATGGAGCAGATTAACGGGAGATTCGGCAGC
>Ga0310695_10008665_pt1 | contig 15597 bp, 12 predicted proteins | sample RumenRJG_04DNA_FD_203882 | JGI IMG/M metagenome (GOLD analysis project Ga0310695, IMG submission 203882) | Bovine rumen microbial communities from Lethbridge, Alberta, Canada - RJG_04 (v2) (version 2) | ecosystem: Host-associated > Mammals > Digestive system > Stomach > Rumen | place: Canada...
CCCAATGTCAGCCGAGGAGGTGTTCAAACTGCTCGACCACTTCCGCTACATCGTGCCTGCTGGCAGTCCGATGACGGGCATTGGCAACTCTTTCCAGGTGGCATCGCTCTCCAACTGCTTTGTCGTAGGCCTTGACGGCGACGCCGACTCCTATGGTGCCATCATGCGCATCGACGAGGAACAGGTGCAGCTAATGAAGCGTCGTGGCGGCGTGGGTCACGACCTGACGCACATCCGCCCGAAAGGTTCGCCCGTGAACAACTCGGCATTGACCTCTACGGGTCTTGTTCCCTTCATGGAGCGTTATAGTAATAGTACGCGCGAGGTGGCACAAGACGGTAGGCGTGGTGCGCTGATGCTCTCCGTCAGCATCAAGCATCCCGACTCTGAATCGTTCATCGATGCCAAAATGACCGAAGGAAAGGTAACTGGAGCCAATGTCAGCGTTAAGATTGACGATGAATTCATGCAGGCCGCCATCGACGACAAGGAGTATGTGCAGCAGTTCCCCGTAGACAGTGCCGACCCGAAGGTGAAGAAGTCTATCCGGGCCAAGGAACTCTGGGAGAAGATTGTACACAACGCATGGCAGAGTGCCGAACCCGGTGTGCTCTTCTGGGACACCATCCTCCGGGAGAGTATTCCCGACTGCTATGCCGACCTCGGCTTCCGCACTGTATCGACCAACCCTTGTGGCGAGATTCCCCTCTGCCCCTACGACTCGTGCCGACTGCTGAGCATCAACCTCTATTCGTATGTTGTCAACCCCTTCACGAAGGACGCTTACTTCGACTACGAGCTGTTCCGCAAGCATGTGGGCTATGCACAGCGTCTGATGGACGATATCGTCGACCTCGAGCTGGAGAAGATCGACCTCATCATGGAGAAAATCAAGGAAGATCCGCAGAGCCAGGAGGTGAAGGGTGCCGAATATCACCTGTGGGAGAAGATTAAGCGTAAGAGTTCAATGGGGCGCCGCACGGGCGTAGGCATTACGGCCGAGGGCGACATGATAGCCGCCATGCTGCTGCGCTATGGCACACAGGAAGCCACCGACTTTGCCGTCAACGTGCATCGCACGCTGGCTCTGGCCGCCTACCGCTCGTCGGTGATGATGGCCAAGGAGCGCGGAGCCTTCGAAATCTTCGATGCCAAGCGCGAAGAGAACAACCCCTTCATCCTCCGTCTGAAGGGCGAAGACCCCGAGCTATACGACCTGATGGTGAAGTATGGCCGTCGCAACATCGCCTGTCTGACTATCGCTCCTACCGGAACGACCTCGCTCATGACGCAGTCGACAAGCGGCATCGAACCCGTCTTCTTGCCCGTCTACAAGCGTCGTCGCAAGGTGAACCCCAACGACACCAATGTGCATGTCGACTTTGTTGATGAGGTGGGCGACTCGTTCGAAGAATATATCGTCTATCACAAGAAGTTCCTCGAATGGATGCGCATCAACGGCATCGACACGGAGAAACGCTATACACAGGAGGAGATAGAAGAGCTCGTGGCGCGTTCGCCCTACTATAAGGCAACAGCCAACGACGTCGACTGGCTCATGAAGGTGAAGATGCAGGGCGAGATACAGAAGTGGGTGGACCACTCTATCAGCGTCACGGTCAACCTGCCCAACGATGTCGACGAGGCCCTGGTCAACCGTCTGTATGTGGAGGCCTGGCGCAGCGGATGTAAGGGTTGCACCATCTATCGCGACGGTTCACGTTCGGGCGTGATGATTCAGGTCGAGAAGAAGAAGGAAAAACCCGAACCTGCTCCCTGCAAGTATCCCGAAGTGACCGAGGTACGTCCGAAGGTACTCGAATGCGACGTGGTTCGCTTCCAGAACAACAAAGAGAAGTGGGTGGCCTTCGTCGGACTGCTCGACGGCTATCCCTACGAGATCTTCACCGGTTTGCAAGACGAAGACGAGGGCATCATGCTGCCCAAGTCGGTCACCAAGGGTAAGATTATCAAGCAGGTCAACGAGGACGGCACGAAGCGCTACGACTTCCAGTTTGAGAACAAGCGCGGCTACAAGACAACCGTAGAGGGCCTTTCGGAGAAGTTCAACCCCGAATACTGGAACTATGCCAAGCTTATCTCTGGCGTGCTCCGCTATCGTATGCCCATCGAGCATGTCATCAAGCTCGTCACATCACTGCAACTCAAGAGCGAGAGCATCAACACTTGGAAAGTGGGTGTGGAACGCGCTCTGAAGAAGTATATCACCGACGGCACGGAGGCCAAAGGTCAGAAATGTCCCAACTGCGGCCACGAGAGCCTCGTTTATCAGGAAGGATGTCTCATCTGTAAGAACTGCGGAGCCAGCCGATGCGGATAAGTGTCAATGTATTGTCTGTCCTCATGAACTCTTGAAAAAAATGAATGGTTACGTTTTTCTGAACAACGTACGTTTTCATGCCCATCATGGTGTGCTGGAGCAGGAACGGGCAACGGGGGGCGACTTCCTTGTCACCCTCCGCATGGGCTATCCTTTAGAGAAGGCGATGGATACCGACAACGTGGACGACACGCTCAACTATGCTGCCGTGTACGAAGTCGTCAAACGCGAGATAGCTATTCCCTCAGCCCTGCTCGAACATGTGGCAGGACGTATCGTGAAGACGATCAGGCGAGAGTTCCCTCAAGTGGAGAGCATCGACCTCTCTGTCACCAAGTGCAACCCGCCGATGGGTGCCGATTGCGATGGTGCCGGCGTTGAAGTGCATGTCGACTTCAGATTATAATAATGATTCTATCAAGTATATGTATAAGCGTATAATCACTCTGTTCACGCTGATGTGGATGGCTGTTGCCGTCAGCATCGCTGCCAACAAACCCTTTGTCGTGGTCATCGATGCCGGCCATGGAGGTAGGGATACCGGCTGCGTGGGAGCCATCTCGAAAGAGAAAGACCTGACGCTAAAGATGGCGCTTGCCATCGGTAAGTTCATCGAGCAGAACTGTTCCGACGTGAAGGTCATCTATACCCGCAAGACGGACGTGTTCCTCGAACTGTGGCAGCGGGCCGAGATAGCCAACCGCAACAAGGCCGACCTCTTCATCTCTGTACATATCAACGCTTTGCCCGGCGGTAAGATAGCCCGCGGCTTCCAGACCTACACATTAGGTCGCGGCCGCGTGAGTGGCAGCAAGAAAGGCATCTCGGAGAACCTCGATGTGGCTAAGCGCGAGAACTCCGTCATCGTCATGGAGAAAGACTATAAGCAGCACTATGAGGGCTTCGACCCCAACTCGCCCGAAAGCAACATTATGTTCGAGTTCATCCAGGACACCTACATGGAGCGTAGTGTGCAACTGGCCAAATTCATGCAGCAGCATGTATGTGCCGCCACTGGTAGAGCCAACGGCGGTGCCCACCAGGACAACCTCGCCGTATTGCGACTCTCGTCGATGCCGGGATGTCTCCTTGAGCTGGGCTTTATCTCCACAAAAGACGAGGAACAGTTCTTGAACTCGAAAGATGCTCCACAGAAGTATGCCCGCGGTGTTTTCAATGCCTTCACGGCATATAAGAAGAAGTATCACGGAGGAGCCGCAAGTACCCCTTTCGCGGAGGCGCCAGCGCAGGAGGCAAGTCTGGCGCCACAACAAGCCGAGCCTCGAAAACAACAAACAACCAAAAATCAGCCGGAACAAAAAGAGAAAGCAGCAAAGGCGGAACGAAAACAGGAAACGGCAAGTCAGGAAGTGGCAAAGCCGGAAGCAACAAAGCCGGAAACGGCAAAACAGGAAACGGCAAAACAGGAAACGGCAAAACAGGAAACGGCAAAACAGGAAACGGCAAAGCCTGACATTGCTGACACGATGGACGAACCCGTCTTTAAAGTGCAGATTACCACGAGCGACCGGAAGCTCAGCTCAGGCAACAGCCGCCTGAAAGGTGTCGAAGACGCTGATTCCTACTTCGAGAACGGCCTCTATAAATATACGGTGGGCTCATCGACCAACTATAACGAAATCTACCAGTTGCGCAAGACGCTTTTGGGGAAATTCCCCGATGCTTTCATCATCGCTTTCAAAAATGGCCAAAAGATGAATATTCAGGAAGCTATCCGCGAGTTTAAGTCAAACAAGAACAAGAAATGAAGATAACAAAGGAAGTCAAGATAGCACTCGTCGGCATCGTTGCCCTCGTAACGCTCTTCTTTGGGTTGAACTATCTGAAGGGTCTCAACCTGTTTGCCATGGACAGCAAGTATTATCTTGCTTTCGACGACATCAGTGGTCTGTCGGCTTCGAGCCCCATCTATGCCGACGGCTACAAGGTGGGCGTGGTGAAGAAAATCAACTACGACTATGCCAAAAGTGGCAGCATCCTCGTAGAGGTGGGCATCGATCCGCAGCTGCGCATACCCAAAGGCAGTTCGGCAGAGATTGTCAGCGACCTCTTGGGTAACGTGCGTGTCAACCTGCTCTTGGCCAACAACCCCCGCGAACGCATGGAGGTGGGACAGACCATCAACGGTATGATCAACGGCGGAGCCATGTCGCAACTGAAAGATATGGTGCCGGCTATCGAGAAGATGCTCCCTAAGCTCGATTCCATCATGGCGAGTCTGAACACCCTCCTGGCCGACCCTGCCATCGCCCAGTCGCTCCACAACGTGCAGGCCATCACCAGCAACCTCACCACGACGACAGCTGAGGCCAACCGTCTGGTGGCGCAACTCAACAGTCAGGTGCCCGGCATGATGAACAAGGCAAGCGGTGTTCTCGACAACACAACGACGCTCACCGCCACGCTCAACGAAAAGGTGGCCGGCGTTGATGTGGCTGCCACGATGGCGAAGATCGACCAGACGTTGGCCAATGTCAACCAGATTACCGAGCAGATGAGCAGTCGCGAAGGCACACTCGGCCTGCTGATGAACGACCCAAGCCTCTATAACAATCTGAACGCCACGATGCTGAGTGCCGACAGCCTGCTCGTCAATCTCCGTCAGCATCCCAAGCGCTACGTCCACTTCTCTGTTTTTGGAAAAAAAGACAAGTAAGAACCGTAAATTTAAAAAGTGTCTAAATAAATGGCCACTTGCCGTTTCTCTTTCAGCGAATCGCGTAAGTGGCTATTATTGTTGCCATTCCAATCGGTGTAATTATTTTGTAACATTCCGACCGAATTAGTTCGTCTCTCCATAAGTCGTTTGTTATGAAAGGCTTGCAATTTTGCAAGCTGCCAAACCCGTATTTTGAACGCCAATTTGCACGAATTGCCCTTATAAGGCTGTTTATGCCGGGTTGATTAAAAAAAATATAAATCTTTGGATTTTTTTTTTCCAAAAAACATTGCTACCTTTGCACTGCAAAATCGCACTATGCCACACACCAACAGAACGGCATATACCTTATTATATATAAGCGTGTGCGATAGGCATGTTGAAAACATTTTTAACTACGTATTTCATGACCATTAACCCCCGTGCTCTGTGGGACAATTGTCTGCACGTCATCAGCCAAAACGTCTCCGAGCAGCAGTTCGAAACGTGGTTCAGACCGATTGAGTTCGTCTCGTACCGACCAGCAACAAAAACCTTGTTGCTGCAGGTGGCGAGTCCCTTCGTGTGTGAATATATCGAGGAGAACTTCATCGACCTGATGAGCAAGGTGCTCACTCGCAGCTACGGTGCGGGGGTGAATCTGAAATACCGCGTGGTCACTGATAGCGAGAACAACCTGAATCAGGAGATCCTGGCCACTACACCGTCGGCCATCGAGCCATCCAAAGAGCGTACAAATGCCAACCAGTCGCCCACGATTCTCGATGCTGCCAAGCCCCAGGAGATAGATAGCCAGCTCGATGTCCACCATACCTTCGAGACTTTTGTAGAAGGCACGAGCAACAAACTTCCTCGCGCCGTAGGACTTTCTATTGCCGAAAGCCCTGACACGTCGCAGTTCAACCCCATGTTCATCTATGGTCCCAGCGGATGTGGTAAGACGCATCTTATCAACGCCATCGGTGTGCGCATCAAGGAAAGGCATCCTCAGAAGCGAGTGCTCTACGTTAGTGCGCGTCTCTTCATCGTGCAATATTCCAATGCGAAGCTGCAGAACCGTATCAACGACTTCATCAACTTCTACCAGACGATTGATGTGCTCATCGTAGATGATGTTCAGGAATGGATGACGGCACCTGGCACACAGAGCACCTTCTTCCATATCTTCAACCACCTCTTCCGCAACGGCAAGCGCATCATCCTGGCCAGCGACCGACCGCCGGTCGACCTGAAGGGAATGAGCGACCGTCTGCTAACGCGCTTCTCATGCGGGCTGATAGCCGAGCTGGAGCGCCCCGACGAGCAGCTCTGCATCGATATCCTCAACGACAAGATCAACCGTGAAGGCCTTCGTATCCCGGAAGATGTGGTGCAGTTTATCGCCCAGACGGCCAATGGGAGCGTCCGCGACTTGGAGGGTGTCATCACTTCTCTGTTGGCCTATTCCATTGTCTACAACGGCAATGTCGACATGCGGTTGGCAGAACGAGTCATCAAGCGAGCCGTCAAGGTGGACAACCATCCGCTCACTATCGACGACATCATGGAGACGGTGGGCAGTCACTTCAACGTCACGACGACCGACATCACCAGCCGGAGCCGCAAGCACGACCTCGTCGTGGCGCGACAGGTGTCGATGTATTTCGCGCAGAAATACACAAAGATGCCTGCCAGCCGTATCGGCAAACTGGTGGGCGGACGCGATCATAGCACGGTCATACACAGCTGTTCGCAGGTGGAGCAGCGTCTGAAGACCGACCCGTCGTTCTGCGACGAGATACAGAGCATAGAGAATGCTTTCCGCCTGAAGAATGTGTAGCAGTTTCCGCATTCATAGTAATCCTGAAGATTTCTGCTTTGAAAATAAACATACGCCCCCACCCTGAACGATTTCAATAGGGTGGGGGCGTAATGTCTTGTTCTCGGATGAATGCTACTTGCCGAAGTAGCGCTTCAGCAGACCGGCGAACCCGGCACCATGGCGTGCCTCGTCTTTGGCCATCTCATGAACGGTGTCGTGGATGGCGTCAAAGCCTTCGGCCTTAGCAATCTTGGCGATGCGGAACTTATCCTCGCAGGCACCAGCCTCAGCAGCGGCACGCTTCTCAAGGTTGGTCTTTGTGTCCCAGACACACTCGCCCAAGAGCTCGGCAAACTTGGCTGCATGCTCAGCCTCTTCGAATGCATAGCGCTTGAAGGCTTCGGCTATCTCGGGATAGCCTTCGCGGTCGGCCTGACGCGACATGGCCAGATACATACCTACCTCGCCACACTCTCCGTTGAAGTGGTTGCGCAGGTCTTGTATCATCTCTTCGCTGACACCCTCTATCTTGCCGTCGCCCAGCTTGTGGACGGTGGCATATTCCATCTCCTCGTCGGTGATTTCCTTAAACTTCGATGCGGGCGCTTTGCATACGGGACACTTCTCTGGGGGTTCCGGACCTTCGTGGATATATCCACAAACGGTGCAAATAAACTTCTTCTTCATCTTTCTTGTTCGTTTTACCTGTTAATAATCATGTTTTGCTATCACATTTGCAAAGATAGCTTATTTTCCGCAATATCCGAAATATATTAAGAAACATTAAGCATTTTACTTCACCTGCACCACCAGATATTTGCTTGTACTCCAGAAAAGTTGGGGGTTGGTGATGCGCAGAATGTACTGCTTGTTGGCATCGCGGGTGAGCGAATAGCTGCTTGAGGGGTGTGTCGTCATCAGCTTGGCATCCTTCGAGTAGAGTTTCAGTTCGCCGAAGTTGCGGATGTCTACCTTCGTGAAGTAGTTTTTGTTGAAGTTGCCGCGGAGCACCTGGCCGTCGTTGAGTACTCCCTGTTCCTTCAGCTCCTTCTTCGTTCCGAAGACATACCATGCCGTGTTGAGCTGTTTGTCCTGCGTGTTGATGGTCTGTGTCTTTTGCTCTCCTTCCGTGCGCAGGTTGTCAACGTCGTTGTGCAGGTTGTTGATGGTCTCGTCGAGCTCGGCAATGTGGATGTCTTTCTTGTCAAGCTCGTCGCGCAGCTGTGTCAGCTGGGTATCTTTGTCTTGCAGCTCTTTCGTCATCGTTTCGATGACCTTCTGCAGCTGGTCGGCCTTCAGCGTGCTGTTCTGCATCTGGCTCTTCAACTTGTTGATGAGCTCGCGGTTCTGTGCCATACGCTGCGAGATGAACTGGATGTTCTCCCTGATTTGCTGAGCCTTGTCAGCACGTTCGCCAGCCTTAGCCACGCTGACTCGGCCTTCGGCTTCGCTAATCTCACGGAAACCCTCTTGAATCTCGTTGAGCGTCGCCATGATGTCGTTGATCTCATTGTCCTTCTGCTCGATAATCCGCTGGAGCGAATCGTTCTGTCCGCCATCCGGCACTACCGGAACCGGCTTCTCGTTGTTGCAGGCCACAATGGCGGCCATGCCCATTGCTAATACTAAAAGCTTTTTCATACCTTATTATATTTTATGGTTTCAGTTCTTATTCTTCTGCTTTTGCTTCTCTTTTCCCGCCACGACGATGACAAACTCGCCGCGGGGTTCCGTTTGCTGGAAGTGGGCTATCACTTCGGTCAGCGTGCCGCGGACGCTCTCTTCGTGTACCTTCGAAATCTCACGGCAACAGCTCACCTGGCGGTCGCTGCCGAATACCTCGGCCAGCTGCTGCAGTGTTTTTACCACGCGGTAGGGCGACTCGTAGAAGATCATCGTGCGCTCCTCGTCCTGTAGGCTCAGCAGACGTGTCTGGCGGCCCTTCTTCTGCGGAAGGAAACCCTCGAAGCAGAAGCGGTCGTCGGGCAGTCCGCTCGACACGATGGCAGGGACGAAGGCTGTGGCTCCGGGAAGACATTGTACGGTGATGCCAGCCGCGACGGCCTCGCGCACGAGATAGAATCCCGGGTCGCTAATACCTGGTGTGCCTGCATCGCTGATGAGCGCTATCGTCTGTCCGGCCTTCAGCCGTTCTACGATAGCTGCCGACGTGCCGTGTTCGTTAAACTTGTGATGCGACATCAGCTGGTTTTTGATGTCGAAATGCTTTAAGAGAATGCCCGATGTGCGGGTATCCTCGGCAAGGATCAGGTCGGCCTCTTTCAGCGTCCTGATGGCTCGCAATGTCATATCCTCCATATTCCCGACGGGAGTAGGAACAATATATAATATGCCCATTCAGCGGGCAAATATAATAAGTTTTGAAGAAACGACAAAATTTTTTGCAACTTTTCAACTTTTTCTTTTTCATCTTTTCATCTTTTCAACTTTTTTTGTACCTTTGCAAAAAAATCAGATAGTTATGGAAGAAAACCTATCGGGCGAATACCATCGCCCTGGAAGAATAGAAGTGGTGTGCGGTTCGATGTTTTCTGGAAAGACCGAGGAGCTCATCCGCCGACTCAAGCGAGCCAAGTTTGCCAAGCAGCGGGTCGAGATATTCAAGCCCTCCATCGATGTGCGCTATAGCGAGCAAGACGTTGTGAGCCACGACCAGAACACCATTCCCTCGACGCCCATCGACTCGTCGGCCGCTATCCTCTTGCTGGCTGGCGACAACGATGTCATCGGCATCGACGAAGCCCAGTTTCTCGATCAGGGGCTTGTCGAAGTGTGCAACGAACTGGCCTACCGTGGCGTCCGCGTCATCATCGCCGGTCTCGACATGGACTTCAAGGGAGTGCCCTTCGGCCCTATCCCAGCCCTTTGTGCCATTGCCGACGAGGTGACGAAGGTGCACGCCATCTGCGTTAAGTGCGGCTCGCTGGCCTATATCAGTCATCGCCTCGTAGAGAACGACAAGCGCGTGCTGCTGGGCGAAACTCAGGAATACGAGCCTTTGTGTCGCGAGTGCTATCGCAAAATAGTTAATAAATCATAATATTCCGACTGCGGCCATCCGTTTTCCAATCATTCTTTGTACCTTTGCACCCGCTTTCGGAAGAACAGCACTTTTTCTTGGTAGATCCGCTAGCTCAGTTGGTAGAGCACAACACTTTTAATGTTGGGGTCTTGGGTTCGAGCCCCAAGCGGATCACAAAGTAGAGAATGGCAGGTATTAAGATTCCTGCCATTTTTTTTGAATACATCGGGCGGGGTATTTCCAGGATTCAGGGAATATCCCGCCTTCGGTAGTTAATAATGAATAAAAAGAAGGGGAAAAGTTGCGCGGTTGGGAAATAATGGTTACTTTTGCAGCAAATAATCTAATTTTAGACAACTGACGATAGCAAATAATCTAATTAGTAAACAATAATATCAACGTAAGAATGGAAAACAAAAGAACTTGTCTCTACGACAGACACGTGGCTCTGGGAGCCCTCATTTCCCCGTTTGCAGGCTTTGACATGCCTATCCAGTACAGCGACATCAAGGAGGAGCACAACGCTGTGCGCCAGCATTGCGGCGTCTTCGACGTTTCGCACATGGGCGAAGTAACCGTCAAGGGTAAAGATGCTGAGCGCTATGTTCAGCACATCTTCACCAATGACGTCAAGGGTGCCCCCGACGGACAGGTGTTCTATGGCATGATGTGCTATGAGAACGGCGGCACCGTCGACGACCTGCTCGTCTACAAGATGGGCGAGAACGACTTCTTCCTCGTCATCAACGCTGCCAACATCGATAAGGACTGGGCATGGATGCAGAAGAATGCCGAAGGCTTTGACATCGACCTCAGGAACGAGTCGGGCTACTACGCACAGCTGGCTGTTCAGGGACCCGAGGCAGAGGCTGTCGTAGCCGATGTGCTGGGTCTGGAGATGTGCAAAGACATCGCCTTCTACAACGCTCGCCGCGTTGATGTCGACGGCGAGACCATCGTGCTGAGCCGCACCGGCTATACCGGCGAGGACGGCTTCGAGATCTATGGCTCGGCCGACTATATCTGCCGCTCGTGGGACAAGCTCATGGACAGCAAGCGTTGCCTGCCCTGCGGACTGGGCTGTCGCGACACCCTGCGCTTCGAGGTGGGTCTGCCCCTCTATGGCGACGAGCTGAGCGACAACATCACGCCCGTGATGGCCGGTCTGTCGATGTTCTGCAAGTTCGACAAGGAAGAGTTCCTCGGTAAGGAAGCCCTGCAGCAGCAGAAGGCCGAAGGCCCGAAGCGTCGCGTCGTGGGCATCGAGCTGGCCGACAAGGCTATCCCCCGTCACGGCTACAAGGTGCTCTTCGAGGGTCAGGAGATTGGCGAGGTGACCACAGGCTACAACTCTATCTCTACGGGCAAGAGCGTCTGCATGGCGCTGGTCGATGCCGCCCACGGCAAGCTCGGCACTGAGGTGGAAGTGCAGATACGCAAGAAGACGTTCAAGGGCACCGTCGTCAAGAAGCGCTTCTACGACAAGCATTATAAGAAGTAAAAACAAGACACTAAAGTATAAATAACAAAAAACATTAAAAGTAATTATGGCAAAAGTAATTGAAGGACTCTATTACAGCGAGAGTCATGAGTATGTGAAAGTGGAAGGTGACTTCGGTTACATCGGTATTACCGACTATGCTCAGAACGCACTGGGCAACGTGGTCTATGTCGACATGCCCGAGGTGGACGATGAAGTGACAGCCGAGGAAGACTTCGGTGCCGTAGAGAGCGTGAAGGCCGCCAGCGACCTCATCTCGCCCGTCAGCGGAACAGTGGTCGAGGTGAACGAGGCCCTTGAAGACGAGCCCGAGCTCATCAACAAGGATGCTTTCGAAAACTGGATCATCAAGGTGCAGCTCTCTGACAAGGCCGAGCTCGACAACCTGATGGACGCCAAGGCCTACGAGGAATTCTGCAATAAGTAAACAAGAAAAAGAGAAATGAACAGTTTCAAGTTTTTCCCTCACACCGAGGAGGAAATCCAGCAGATGCTCAAGGCTTGTGGACTCCAGAAACTCGAAGACCTCTATGCTGAGATTCCCGAGCAGATTCGCTTCAAGGGCGACTACGAGCTGCCCAACCAGATGAGCGAACTGGAGCTGCGCCAGCTCATGGAGTGCCTCGGACAGCTGAACGACGAGCTCGTCGTCTTTGCCGGTGCCGGTTCGTACGACCACTACACTCCATCGGTGGTGCCCAACATCATCGAGCGCTCAGAGTTTCTCACCAGCTACACACCGTATCAGGCTGAGATCTCGCAGGGCACGCTCCACTATATCTTCGAATACCAGTCGATGATGGCCGAGATGACCGGTATGGACATCTCCAACGCCTCGATGTACGACGGAGCCACCGCTACGGCAGAGGCTGCCATGATGGCCGTTGCCGCCGGTAAGAAGATGAACCGTGTGCTCGTCTCGAAGACCATCGACCCGAAGGTGCTGCGCGTCGTTGAGACCTACGCAAAGTTCCAGGGCATCGACATCGTGATGATCGACGAGAAAGACGGTCAGACCGACCGCGACGACATGCAGCGCAAGCTCGACGAGGGCGGTGTGGCTGGTGTCATCGTGCAGATGCCCAACTATTATGGCATTGTGGAAGACTATAGCGGCTTTGCCGATGCCATCCACGAGAAGAAGGGCCTGCTCATCATGAACAGCGTGGCTGCCGACCTGGCCGTCCTGAAGACACCGGGCGAATGGGGAGCCGACATCGCTGTGGGCGACGGCCAGAGCCTTGGCATTCCGATGACCTTCGGTGGTCCTGGCGTTGGCTATATGTGCTGCAAGGAGAAGCTCGTGCGCAAGATGCCCGGACGCATCGTCGGCATGACGAAGGACAACCGCGGCCAGCGTGCCTTCGTGCTCACGCTCCAGGCACGCGAACAGCATATCCGCCGCCAGAAGGCCACGTCGAACATTTGTTCCAACCAGAGCCTCATGGCCCTCTTCGTGACCATCTATATGTCGCTCATGGGTAAGGAAGGTCTGCGCGAGGCCGCCGAGCTTTCATACGCCGGAGCACACTATCTCTGCGACGAGCTGCTCAAGACCGGCAAGTTCAAGCTGGCCTTCGACAAGCCTTTCCTCAATGAGTTCTGCGTACGCTACAACGGCGACGTTGATGCCCTGCAGGAGCGTTTCATCTCCAACGGGTTCCTCGGCGGCGTGAAGGTGGCCGACGACTGCATCATGTTTGCCGTCACGGAGAAGCGCACGAAAGAAGAAATCGACGAACTGGTAGAAATCGTAAAGGAGGCATAGCATTATGAACAACAAACTGTATGGAAATTTGATTTTCGAGCTTTCGCGTCAAGGACGCAAGGGCTATTCGCTTCCCGCCAACCGTTTCGGCGACTACAAGCTGGGCGACCTGCCCGAAGGCTTGAAGCGTGAGAACGAGGCTCAGCTCCCCGAATGCGACGAGATGACCGTCGTGCGCCACTATACCAACCACAGCGCCAACAACTTCGGCGTCAACAATGGGTTCTACCCGTTGGGCAGCTGCACGATGAAGTACAACCCCGTCATCAACGAAGAGATTGCCGCCATGCGCGAGTTTGCCGGACTGCATCCCCTGCAGCCCGCCGACACCTGTCAAGGCGCTCTCGAGGTGTACTACAACCTCCAGCAGATGCTGGCAGCCCTCACGGGCCTGAAGGAGTTCACGCTGAACCCCTGTGCCGGTGCTCATGGAGAGCTCACGGGCCTGATGGTGATCCGTTCGTACCACATGAGTCGTGGCGACGAGAAGCGCACCAAGGTGCTCATCCCCGACTCTGCCCACGGCACCAACCCTGCTTCGGCAGCCGTCTGCGGACTCGACGTTGTGGAGGTGAAGTCGCTCAGCGACGGTACCGTCGACGTGGAAGACCTCAAGACGAAGCTCTCCGACGAGGTGGCTGGCATGATGATGACCAACCCCAACACGCTCGGACTCTTTGAGCGCCAGATTCCTGAAATCCAGAAGCTCGTCCACGATTGTGGCGGTCTGATGTACTACGACGGAGCCAACCTCAACCCCATGCTCGGCGTATGCCGTCCCGGCGATATGGGCTTCGACGTGATGCACATCAACCTGCACAAGACGTTCTCCACTCCTCACGGCGGTGGCGGACCCGGTAGCGGTCCCGTCGGCGTGCGCGAAGGTCTGGAGCAGTTCCTGCCCACACCGCGCGTCGTCCTCGTCGGCGAGGATGAGCTGCACGTCGAGACAGGCGACTACGAGAAGTCGCTCGGCTCCGTGGGTTCGTTCTTCGGCAACTTCGGCGTCATGCTGCGTGCCTACAGCTATATCCTCTCGCTCGGCCGCGAGCACATCAAGATGGTGGGCCCGCTCGCAACGCTCAATGCCAACTACATCAAGGAGCAGCTCAAGGACGTCTATTGTCTGCCCATCGACGGACTGTGCAAGCACGAGTTCGTCTTCGACGGACTGAAGGACAAGTCGACGGGTGTCACCACGATGGATGTGGCCAAGCGTCTGCTCGACTATGGCTATCACGCTCCCACCATCTACTTCCCCCTGCTCTTCCACGAGTCGCTCATGATCGAGCCCACCGAGAACGAGTCGAAGGAGACCATCGATGGCTTCATCGGCGTGATGCGTAAGATAGCCGAGGAGGCTAAGACCAATCCCGACGAGGTGAAGTCGGCTCCGCACAACACGCCCATCGGCCGTGTCGACGATGTGCTGGCAGCCAAGAATCCCGTGCTCACCTGGAAGCAGATGAACGCCTAACGCACGACTCCCCTTTTTTTCTCTCTTTTTGCTAACTACCTGCCTGGAGCTCCCCGTCTCAAGCAGGTAGTTTTTTTCTATTGTAGGAGGTCACGCATAGCAGTCAACACTATAGAACATGAATAAAGGATGCGTCACCATATTGTTTTCAGTCCTTCATGGGAGCCGAACGAACAGTTGAACAGTTTCTGTTTGTGCGTCGAAAAAGTTTTTATTATTATATATATAAATATATTTATATATATAATAATAAACATCTGACTCGCATTTTCTCAAACAAAACTGTTCAACTGTTCGTTCGTTCGCTCACCCTTTTTTTACCCCTGTTCTTAACACACTCCCCTATACACTCTGCACCGAACGAACAGTTGAACAGTTTCACTTTTTTTCAAAACAGATGAGAAGCCTGTCCCCATCCGGAAATTGCCCCCCTGCCGTCTGGGATTGGTTGACTCTTCCCCTGAAAAGGTTGACTTCCCCGTTGGATATTGCCTGCAGCTGGCGTCCATTTGGGGTGTTTGCAATTATTAACACAGGGTAAGCATTTCCTTAACAGATTTTTACGTACCATGAAGGGCGGAATTTGGAGGTGTCGCAAATAGTGCGTACCTTTGCAATGCATTTAAGATGCATTGCGAGTGAAGGCTGCGGCTCAGCATAGCTCGAGCGAGCTCAGCTCTGCATTCGCCTTGCACTTCACTTGCATCGTTAACCTAAGAGATCTTTGAGCTTCGCTCGAACAGCTTTGGCGCTCGGAAGAGCACAAGCAAGCTTGGCTCTTCACTCGCTGAAATCGCTCTTTGACATGTTTACATAATACTATAAGGCAGGAGGCGACGCAACAGCGCACAGGCGGCAACGTAGGAGGCGACGCCATTCCCGAGCTACGCTCGCCGACCCGTAGCCTTTCCCAGCGTCGCAACAGCACATAAGCAGCGCATACGTGGCAGGTGTCACGCTAGGAAGCGTGACCTCCTACATTAGCG
>Ga0310695_10008670_pt1 | contig 15587 bp, 5 predicted proteins | sample RumenRJG_04DNA_FD_203882 | JGI IMG/M metagenome (GOLD analysis project Ga0310695, IMG submission 203882) | Bovine rumen microbial communities from Lethbridge, Alberta, Canada - RJG_04 (v2) (version 2) | ecosystem: Host-associated > Mammals > Digestive system > Stomach > Rumen | place: Canada...
GCAAGAAAGCTGAAATCGTGGCATCCTTCATCGCCAACGAGGCATTGTGGAACGCTAACGGTTTGGCTACATCCGGAGGCGGAGAAATAGAAGGCGCACTGAAGAGAGAGCTTTCTTCCATCCACCAATGGTTGACGAGAAGAGTCAACTGGCTCGCCACCAGATTCGAAAATGATGCGAAGACCGCCAAGGATGATAAGAACGGAAGCAACGAAATCACTGAGTTCTCCCTCTCGAAGAACAGCAACGGCAGCGCACTGCTCTCCGACTACAAGGCAACGATTTCAGGCAACAACATAGACGTGTTTGTTCCTTACTTGGTGGAATTCAACTTGGAAGCCTCCATCAAAACATCCAACGGTGCGACCGTCTATGCGGATGGCGAAGAGGTGAAGAGCGGCGCAAAGGTTAATTACCTGAAAACAAAACAGTTCAAGGTAGTTTCCTCCTCTGGTGACGTACGTACTTACAACGTGAACGTCCACAACAGCGGCATCCCAGTATTGTACATCAATACGCCTAACAACAAAGCCATCACTTCCAAGACGGAATGGATCGACAGAACCGACATGATCATGTACAACGTGGACGGAACCGTGAACTACGACGCCGGATCGGACAAGGTACAGATTAAAGGACGTGGTAACTCCACATGGGACGCAAGCAGCGACAAGAGACCATACGCCATCAAGCAGAACAAGGAGGACGAAGTATTGGGCATGCTGGAGCACAAAAGATGGATCTTGCTCGCCAACTACTACGACGCAACCTTCCTGAGAAACGAGATGGCGAACTACCTCTCCAAGAGATACACCACGGCAGACTGGTCGCCTAGCGGCTTCAACGTTGAATTAGTACTCAACGGGAAACACGTGGGCAACTACTACTTCTGCGAGCAAGCCAAGATCAACAAGAACAGAGTACCAGGCGAATATCTGGTAGAGGCCGACTATAAAGTGAAGTCAACCGGCGGTGGCGGCTTCATGTGGGGCGGCGGTGGCGGCGGCGGTAACGCTGGCTACCAATTCGAAGGTGAGAAGAGTAAGAACGTCTTCAACGTCAAGCATCCTGAAGTACCAGACAATAGCCAAGAGCTGCAATATGTAAAAGGCAAAATCAATGATTTGGAGAATGCCTTGTACGGCAACAATTGGAGTAAAGTGAAGGAACTAATCGACCTTCCTTCCTTCGCAGACTGGTACGTCATCAAGGAGTTGAGCAAGGACTACGACGGTAACATGTTCACCAGTTGTTACTGCCACATCATGAAGGATGGCATCATCCGTATGGGTCCGGTATGGGACTTCGACCTCGCCTTCGGTGGCAACCCGTTCGAGACGATGTTCGGCGGTGGCGGCGGCATGTGGGGCGGCGGTGGCGGCACCGACTACGCTTGGTACAACAAGCCAGAGGATTACTACATCGGCGCCAAGGAACAAGCGACAGGCACTAACTGGTTCCTCAAATTCTTCGCACAGAAAGAATTCCTTGCCTTAGTAAAAGAGAGAATCGATTGGATGGTGGAAGACATGGATGTCATCATGGCCTACATCGATCAAAAGGGTAAAGAAAATGAGCTCTCCGCAACAGCCAACAAGGTCGGCTACTCCGCAAGCAGCGGCGGTGGCGGCATGATGTGGGGCGGTGGCGGTGGCGGCACCAACAACGTCTCGATCGAAGACTACCAGAAATCCATCGATGTCATGAAGAAATTCATCAAGGAAAGACTTCTATGGATTCAAAAAGATCTGAAAAGCAAAGGACTATAATTACTTAAACATAACATGACGAAGGGAGGTTGCCCGATTGGGCAACCTCCCTTCGCTTTTTATTTACTATTTGACAATTTACGATTTACCGCTCGACTAAAGTCTAGCGGTTACTCCACTGGTTTCCAATCGAACCCGTCCAACGGATAAGCGTTATCATTGTCGCAACCGGCGATAGCAGAGGAGAACTCGTCTGAAGAAATCGTTTGCCTCTCCTGACCAGACTCTTTCTTGTAGAAATTATCCAGATTATTTCCATCCTCATCCTCCCCGTAGGTCGCTATGAAAGAACGGACGACGGAACTATTTTCAATCTTAAGATAATCATTCTGTCCATATGTGCCGCTCTCATTGCCCGAGTCTAGTTTCACGAAACCATTCTTGTAGAGCGTCATGCCACCGATTTGAGCCGTCTGATAGGTCAGGCCCACCAACTGAAGTCCATCCTTTCCATTGGCAAAAAGAGCGAAATAACCCGTTATATTCGAATCCTTGAGCAACTCACGGAGCAGGATCTCATTGCTTCCATCCCCATCCAGATCACAATATGCGTATTGGTTAGGGCGATTCACTTTACCCTCGTCACAATTGCCCTGAATCCATTCGTTCTTTTCCCACACCGCGATAGCCTCCTTGAGCAGATCCGTAGAGTTGTCACCAGCAGGAACCTCCGTCAAAGTGGTGTCCGCAGGAGCGGTGGATTCATTGTTGTTGTTCACATTCCCTGAGCAAGCCGCAAGGGCAGCCAACGCCAAAATAGGTAACAAACGTGTTTTCATATCTCTATAATTTTAGGTTAATAATAAGCGGATAGGAATTACTTGAGCCGTAGCTTCGCACCAACGCGAAACGACACCTTCCGGTTCATCTTCTTCAGATCATCCAACCGCACACCGTACTTTTGGGAAACGGAGAGCCACGTGTCACCCTTCACGACACGATGGGAAGAAACCTTGAAAGAGGCCTTCTTCTTAGGCTGGAAGAAAACATACTCGCCAGACTTCAAAATATAATTGGAAGGGAAATCATTATATGCCTTCAACTTGTCGACAGAGAGGCCCGCGCGTTTGGACAAGCTATAGAAAGTGTCGCCATGCTTCACGCGAACGCATTTAAGGCCGTTGATTCGCTCGAAGCCTCCGTCGGACGAGGATTTATCCGTCCCCTTCGGAGAAACGTCCTTAGAAGGCTTTTTTTCGGGTTGTTTCTTGGGCTCGGACTTACGTTTCGAAGGAGAATCATCCTGCGAACCGTCACGGGACAGGAACTTCTCCGGGTTACGGTCATAGATATCCAGATAATTCTGTTCGATGACCTCGATTAACAGATCCGGATATTTAGGGTTCGTCGCGTACCCCGCCTTCTTCAATCCCTTCGCCCACCCCTTATAGTCGGTGATCTGTAGTTTGAAAAGGTCCGCATAATGGGGGCGGAGCAAGAAGAGGGAATGGTCGCGGAAAGACTGATCGGGGTTAGCATATACCCGGAAACACTCATGCCTACGGTCATCATCCTGATGGTATGTCTTTCCCTTGTAATCGTCCGTGCACTTAATGCCGAAGTGGTTGTTGGCGGAGCGAGCCAACGGACTCCGACCGCTACCCGACTCCAGGATTCCCTGCGCCAAGGTGATACTCGCCGGAATATTATAGAGATACATTTCACGGATGGCCGTTTTATGGAATCGCTCGATATACTCGATGGTTTCCGCGGAGCGATAAGAGACCTGGGCGGAAAGAGAAATACCGCAGCAACAAAAGAGAAAAGAGACTATGAAACGGACACTCATGAATATAAATCTTTTAAAGAAAACAAAGTGGAGACGTTCATCGAGCGCCTCCACATATATCATTACACAACCTAGCAACATCACTTCGTGCGGATCAGCGTAAAGTGACCCGTAAATTGCTTACGAATCTCAGGCACATTGATTAGATACCAATAGTCTGTAGACGGAAGTGGCTTTCCGTTGTAAGTACCATCCCAATCTGACGTGTCACCTTCCAAGACAGCCAACACCTTACCCGTACGGTCGTAGATGGTTACCCTCGTGTTAGGATATGCATCCATGATAGTCGAAAGATCCCACGTGTCATTCAAGCCATCTTCGCTCGGAGTGAAGTATTCAGGGATAGCGATTGGTGGAGCAATGACAACGAAGACCGTCATTCCCTCACATCCCAACTCATCCCGCACGAGAGCCGTATGAGGATAGTCATACGTAAGATTCTCATAGACATCCTGCGTACTCCAATCCTTGTTATCCAACTTAAATTCATACTGTCCAGCACGACCCACCGGAACTAACTTGCGGGAATTGAGGGACAACGAGTCAATCAACAACTCAGGGGCTGCGACAACATCCACCTTCTGGGTAGCGACAGCCTCACCACAGTACTTAGAGACCGCCACAAAGGTATAGGTGCCCGACACAGGATCCATCCGAATGGTCAGTTTCTGAGTATGAGCAATGGTATCTCCATTAGGATTGATCCAATGGTATGTATCAATATCATCCCCACTAACTTTCGGATCGAAGCTGATGCCATTGCCACTACATACGAAGATATCCTCCTCCATTTCGATAGATGGATTCTCCCGTACAGTGACAGGGACCGTATCGTTTTGAGGGCAGAGCCCATCCTGGGTAATGGTGAAGCCATATTTGGTCGCCTCGGTAGGGGTCACGGTCAGTGTGTTCCCTTGCGTACCATCCTCCCATGTCACAACTGCGTCTGAAGCATTTTCAATCTCAACGGACAATGTAACCTCCTCACCAGAGCAGGAAACGACATCTGTAGAAGTGGAGTAAGATACCTGAGGTATCACAGTGACAGGAATCGTATCACTATAAGCCACCTGCTCACCGTAAGTAACCATCGCATAGTAGGAGATATTGGATTCAGGATAGTGAGTCAAGCTCAAGCCCTTGATCTGAAGCGATTCGCAATTACCGGACTCATCACATGCATACCAAACAACCGAGTATTTCTCAGGATGCAGCAGATGACCTGTTCCTGTCGTATCAGCCGCCAAAGAGGCAGCGGCATTCAAACAGATCTTAGGCGTAGACGTGGAAGCGGCAATAATCACCTTAGCATCCACCACAAGCTGCAACTGTCCATCACGTTCACAATAGCCATCCGCAGAGACATTCACATCGAATAATTCGTCGGTGAATACCTGGGCGATCTCATAAGGATTGCCAACTCCATTATTCACACTTCCCTTCCAAACGACCGTAGCATCAGAAGGAACGAGATCCTGCAATTCGAGAGAAGCGGAAGCCCCATTGGCGGCAACCACCTCGCTCGACGTCGAGAAGGAAACAAACGGTTTCACCGTCAACCGGGCGGAAGTGACACCATCCAGGTTCTTCGCCAAACAGATTCCGTTGCTTGCCTCGAAGGTATAAGTACCACCGTCCTGAGGTTTCACACTAGGGATCTCTAATACGGAGAGTCCAGCATATTCCGTCAACTCCTCATCATTCTTAAACCACTTGATGTAGGAGCCTTCCATATTCCTGTCATATCCATTGAGGAGTAGGCTACCCGAAGCGGAAGAGCCCTCACAAACCGAGGTGTCCAAATCTGCGAACTGGGCAGATACGGTGAATGGATGAACCTCCACCACTATCGTATCCGACGTCTCGCACTCATTCACGAAGGAGAGAACGTAAGTCGTAGTCTGCGTAGGGCGCACCGTTGTGGAAGCACTCGCCTCCAACAAAACACCATCGGAAGTAGTCCACTTGAAATCCGTACCCACATGAGTGGCACCCAGCACGATATCCTCGTCGCCACAAGTTCGGTACGTCTTCGTCTCCACACCATTGGCGGTGAGCGAGCCCGTCAGTTCGCCTCGACCTACCGTTACCGTCAGGGTGGTGTCGAACACACAGAGACCAGCGGTCATCTGCAATTTGTAGGAATATACCTTGCCATACACTCCCGTTTCGTCCTTCATCTTCAGGGAGGCGTCATTGCCCGTAGCATCTCCGCTCCAAGAGAAGGAGAGCGCGCTGCCCTCGCTTGTGGCGGAAGCGACCAATTCGGTTTCGCCGAATGGACAGATGCTTGGAGATGCGGTCACCTTAATGTCTGTTATCTGGTCTATCACCACATCCACGGAAGCGAAGTCCGCCGATTCACAGAGCAAATCAGTGACAGGAGCATACGATGCCTTCGCATAGTAAACGCCTGACTTCTCCGCCTTAGGGTCAGAATCAGACATCGGATCCATGTTCGTATCGTAGTAGCTATATGTCACGGACAAACCGTTGGCCTCACGGAAGGCGGTATTCAACGCATATGGTGTGTTACAAAGCGTAACATTCTGAGGTTCAGCTTCAATCTGAGGCAAAGCATAGACCGTCACCGTGACAATAGCCTTGCCACCCTCTGTGCCTTGCTCATCCACTTGGGACACATAGTAATTCGTCTCACCAGCGACCGTAACATCCGGCACAGGCGCATCGTTCAACTGATTGCCCGCGGCGTCGTACCAACGAAGCGTCCAGTTCGTCGCACTACCATTATCGCCCGGAGTCGCCTCAAGTGGCTTAACATCCGACGCATTCAAGCAGTAAGCCACATCTGGCGCTGTAGGCATCGGAGAACCACTGATTAGAACCGTCACCTTCTGCAACGGGGACTCACAACCTTCGTTGGTCGTCGCCTTCACGTAGTAGGTAGCTTCACCATTGCCACCACCCGCCGGAACATCCGGTATCGGTTCAGCAGAAAGTTCGTTCTGATTCTCATCGTACCAAACATAGGTAATACCGCTCTCCTTCTCCAGAACAGTCGCATCATAAGCGGTCAGCGACTTGTCGAAGACACCAGCGGAGGACGTATCGTTCACCAGATAGGTAACCTTGAACGTACCCTTCAACACCGGTGTAGGGGAAACCGTCACATTAATCTTACCCGAACCCGAACAAGAGCCCTGGGTCACCTTCACCTCATATTCACCGGACGCCGAGACGCTCAATGTGGATTGAGCCGAGCCATCCGTCCACTCATAGGTGTCGTAGCTATTGGAAGCGTCGAGCACCAATGGCAAGTTCGCCTCACAGATCGTGGTATCGGCACCCAAATCCACCTTCAGTTCGCTCGCCACCGTGATGGTAGCGGAAGCCTTCGACTCGCAGCCCTCCGGAGTAGTAACCACCACAGAATATTTGCCAGACTGGTCGGTAACCAACTCGTTCAGAGTGGAACCATCGCTCCAGAGGTAAGTATAGGTCATGTCGGTGCCGGCGGTCAATGTGCCCGACTGGCCCGAACAGATTGTGAGGTCAGAGAGTTTCACCACGGCGGTATCCGCCACGGTATAGGTGAGATGGAAGGTGTCGCTAACGCAGCCATCCTCCGTATAGAGGAAGTAAGGCTTGTCGAAATCACCCACCGCATCCGTAGACACACTAGGGAAGACGAGAGGTACGCCACCACGGTCACCGACCCAACTATAGCTAACGCCAGCCGGTCTGTTGTCGATGGTAGTTATCATCTCCGTGTATTTAGCATTATCGTCCGGCATAGTGCCGACGCAGAGCGTACCAAGAGGGAAGTCCTGACCCACCGGACGTTCGTTCACCGTCAAAGCAATCTTTTTGCTCTCCATGAAGCAAGTAGGGTCAACTGGGCTGCTCACCTTCACATGGTACGAGCCAGCCTCCTTCACATAGATTTCACCCTTATAGGAAGCCCTGCCCAAGGAGATGCCATTCAGGAAGAACTCGTACATGAATCGTGAGCCATCCTTGCCGTCGTCGCCGAATCCAGCGAGAAGAACCGAGTCGCCCTCACATATCTTATCCACATCATTAACAAACTGGATATCCGCCTTAACGAGTTCGCACTCTTCCACGCCGCAAGCAATTGTGTTGAGCACCTTGAGGGTATCCAATCCATAGACAGTAGCGATACCCATGTTAGTGATATATCTGTCCACGCAAGACTTCACCTCAGCGGTATAGGTGCGGACGACAGAATCCATAGGAGGAATAGCCGTTTCCACAGTAGTGGCGACAGTAGGCCAAGAAATAAAGTTCTTTGATTCATCCCAAGATCCATTATCGGAAATGTTTGTCACATTCCCAAGCTCCTCAGGGAGTTGGTCATACAACGTGACGTTGAACGCATAATCAAGGTCCGTCACGAATTTGGTCAAATGAGGAGCAGCGTTGGTCTTACCTTCCACATACATGCCGAAGTAACCAGGGCCTTTAGCAGACAAACCCTTCCAACTCCTCAACACATCTTCCCAATCATCCTCCGCATTATTGATATAGAGGTACAACTTATCGTCAATAATGCTAATCTTAAACTCCGGATTATTGGCATTGCCACGATATGCCACCTCATCATCATCAAATTCTCCCAACGACAGTTTTTTCCCATTATCATAGACATCACACCTAAATGTTCTGGACGTCGAAGAGTGAGGAGTAAGTTTTATCGCCACACCTTCAAATCCTTGTTGGCCCGGTGTACCCTTGTGATATCTCAACACCACCCAAGTATTCTTTATGGCATCTTTATCACAATTATCCATTGAAAGATAAACATCTCCATTGTTACCATAAGAATATTCAGGACCGAACATGTGTGAAGTTTCAGTATTCAGCAATATATGGCCACCCTCCACAGAAGGCAAAGAACTGTTACCAAGAGGTTTCCACCCATTGGTCGATTTACAGTCCGCCTCCACATGAGTTCCCGTATTGTTGATGTATTTGACTTTATATTCCACCTTTTCACCCTGATCAGCGGATTTCTTATCAGCGTTCTTGAACAAAGACTCCTGCGCCTCCCCTACCGGAGGGATTTCAGAGCAAGTCGTACGAAGGTCAACGCGGGAAGAATCAGGGGAGTCTGTCCTTGACGAGATCCAAGCCACATTCGAGTAATAAGCATCCTCCGCATCCGGACAACCCAAGTCTCTGGCGACACAAGAATAAACCAACTTGTCTTTCTCACCGACCAGCATAACCGGTGTTGTCCATTTCACAATACCGCTATAGTCCTTGCAACCAGCAGGAGCGGGAGTATATGTAGCTTGAATTCTATTCTCCTGTTCATCCTTCAAGGCTGTGCTATCAATCCATGCGAAGAACTCCAACTCGTAAGGGATCGTATCGACGATAGTCACATCGTATGCCTCACGGCCAGGACGAGGAGCCGTACCCAGGATTCTACGCCACGTATAACCATCAAACTCCTCCACCAATATACGATCGTAATGATCTATACTAGACACACCCTTGATATCACAAACGTCACGTCCGTGTTTGTCAACTGTATATCCCAAATTGTCATAATTAGCATAGCATGGCGTCAACAAGAACAAAGGAGACCCTTGCATTGTTGATGCCTGTCCAGTAGGGACATGCAATTTTTCGTAAGACCAGTCGTCATAGAATTTTTTGCCAATCGCCATATCAGAGTTCCCTGCTTTAATCCTCAAACCAGTTCTGATAAAGAATGGACCTCCAATACCCTTATGAATAAAACAGAATCCACTTCCTGCACCTTCTCCACCGCCATTATCCGTGGCGATTTTCTGGAAGACCCAAGAAGAAGGAGCCATTAGCGTGCTTGGGAACTGCGTGATCAATCTCTGATTGCACCTCTTCCCGTTCTCAGGATCCTCATAATATGGCACACGCTGATATGTGAACTTTAATGTATCATTACCGTTATTCAAACCATATTTCTTAAGGTCCGCGGCCTGACCATCGTCATACACGCCCCATCCGGTAGGATTTTCCACTGGATCGTAGACACCGATGGCGGCAGCGTCATACATAAAGAAAGAGCACCTATAGTTTCCGGTATTGATATAAGCTTCAGATGCGCTATGCCACAAACGATATCCCTGAATAAATGTATAGGCGTTATCTCCTGACAAATAATTGGCATATGACAAACGGACATTGTCTCGTCCTCCATTTAGCCATGAAGCTTCACCCAAAGACTTGTTTTCGAATTCAATCGTAAACTTTACTATATTGTTCGGGTTAAGAACATTCCTCGATGCGGTCTTCTTCAATTGTAGAGTACGGCTTGGCAAGATATCCACGCAGTTCCTTTCCATTGTGGCGGTAGCATGGTTAGGGTATTCATTGCTAGTCCATGGCTCGAACTTATTGTTCTCATCCGTGGTTGAAATAGTACTTGTCAAGCAAATACGTGGATTAAGCGTGTCCTTTGCCACAACAACAAAGGAGACAGAGTCTATTGTGGCACTCAGTTTACCTGTTTTGAATCCAGGCACAGTACCGACATTCCACTTGATATTTTGCCCTTGAGTTATTGTTCCATTTCCCCTTGTGATGGCCACCACTTCATAATTAGGGTCAAGAGCGGTCTCAATAACAACACCGGTAGCATCCTTGGATCCATAATTACGGAACTGAACCGTATACTCAATCTGGTCGTCAACGTATGCATAGGTTTTATCCACCGACATATAGACCTTCATGTTAGGAGCAGGAGCCATATTGCTTGGTGCATGGAAATTACCCGAATTGACCAATAGACCAAGATTACGGAACCATCCATGGAAATATTTAGGAGTACTCTCTTCGTATCTTTTAGGAGACGAAGCAGATATGGAGCAATCGTTTCCGTCCCATCTAAGTTCACTCTCCCTATACATATCTCCCAAAAACTCCAAGTCGCCCGACGCTACTGCGGAAGGTGAACCACAACCCACAGTGAAATTAGTAGGATAAAACTCATCGACTTCTCCTGTTTGGGAATATTGCTGGACTATATTACAAGGTCCAGACCAATATGGTTGACCAGGATCTGGAGATGCTCCAGCTGTAATACATCTTCCAGAAGATTGTCCACCACTATTAGGATTTGAGGTAGGCGACGTACCTTGTCCTGGAGCATCTTTCAGGAACTCGGCAAAACGAAGGGCCATATCGCGCTCGAAGGTATTACCTCCCGCCTCCACCTGATGTGTCTTAGGATTCCACGTGGTTTCCGGATTGCCATGCCAGATATAGTTCAAGATCGTACGCCATGCCAATCGGAAATCCTCTCCATTAAGTCCTCTGGTAAACGTCACCTGAGTATCGCTTCCATTGAAAGCGAACTTACCTATGGAAGGAATTAAGCCCTGCTTATATGCCTCACCCATCAACCAGTCACAAGATGCCTCCCCACGTTTATATTGCTGGATTCTCCACGCATTTTTAGGATCCGGGTTTTCCACATTGTCCTCTTCCAACCATCTGGCGAACTCATTGAAATAAGCTGGTGCCGCATAATCGAAAAATGCATCCGCATTACCAATATTGCAACTCGGCGTAACATCCGGATAGTCTCGCTGCGTCTGCCTCCATTGGGTCATATCACCGCCTTTATTTCCGCCATGGATATATCCATCTATTCCGATATTTCCACTAGTATGTCCGCCCCTATATATAGTTCCGTCTCCGTTAACAGCGGTATACATGAATGTATCAACAAACGCCGAAATGTAATCCTTCGCCATCTGTCTGTACAAAATAGGTTCCCCATTAACAACAACAGGTTTTCCATCCATCTTCATTGTATCTCCCCATTGCTTGTAAGCAATCAGAAGAGCCAAAGCGATATCATCGTCACCATCGGTAGCAGAACCTTCATCAGGATATGCTCCATGAGGACCTGTTTTTTCACCTTCTATATGTTCATCAGAGGTAAAACAGCATGCCATACCAGGGCTGTATGGATAATCTTGATACAAAATCCTTCCATCAGAATATTTTTTCACCTTAGGTATCTTCGAATCGTGTATCAACATCCACAACCCATTGAATGTAGGTTGATCAGCAAAAATCGCGGCGGCAAGCAAGATATATCCGTCGCCCTCTGAACATTTAGGTGCAAATGTTCCATCTCTCTCATCTGCCGATAACGACCGTGGGTTAAAAGAGATATATCTTACACCCCCAACCTCCTGACCCGTATATCTGGCCCTATGGCTCATGATCTCGTACGCCTCGCGCATGGTTTTTTCCATATCCGCATGCGTCACACCTTCCGCATTATACTTTGCAAGAGACTTTCCTTCCTTATACTCCAAAAACTGAGGAAAAGGAAATGCAGGATTGCCTGAATTAATGTTTATATCAATAAACTTAGAATTCTGTGCAACCATGCCTGAAACGCACCCGCACAACACTGCCAAAGCGATAATAAATGGTCTAACTATATGTTTCATAACCTAATAATTCTATGTGACAATATACTATACCCAAACTAGCCCCCAAATATATAAAAAATCTTAAAATGATACACGGATAGGTCTGAAAAAAAGGATTGGGAATGTTTTTTACGGTTCACATCCAGTACTACTGAGAAGGGGTGTACACCTTCCCTATAATGCGTCCATCATAACATAAGAACCATTTTTTCCCATTTTTTTTTTGATTATAGAAAAACTTTTTAACTTTGCCACGTTCAATTCGGTGAATTACGATTGAGCGACATAAACCAATACATCTAATAACACACAATACATCTATAAACACAATTGTTTGTTATTACACTTTTTGGGGGAGGACCATTGAAAAACCACAGAAAGACGCTTTCCAGCGAACCCCAAGCGGACATCTTCATTTTGTTCGAGGAACAACAGAGGGGGGGGAATGGAAAATATGGGTTTCCTCATTTAGTCATCAGAGGATGCTAAAAACCAATGCGACAACGCTTTGACCTTACATTTTATACACCATTAATAAGTAAAAACCATGAAGAAAGTATTCTTTTTTAGACGAGCTTTCTCTTCATTGACGCTACTCGCATTAACAATGGCGGCGAATGCCGAAGTGTTAATAGTCGAGCAAAACAAAGAGAACTCTCAGGAAACAGAGAAGACTTGCTATGATCTGGGCGATAAACCCGTCCTGACATATAGTGAAGCCAATCTCGTCGTGAAAACAAACATCGCCAGTGCGGAATTCCCATTAGGGAAGGTCGCGAAGTATTACTTTGCGGAGTCAGATCCGACAGGAGTAGTGACAACACAGGGGAAAATGGGATACCTTTTCGTAACGGAAGAGGGAGTCCGGATGACCGGATTCGAGCCATCCCTCCAAGTGAAGCTCTACACCGTCAATGGACAGTTCCTCCAGGAGTACAGAACCTCGGAAGAGGGCTCTCTGGAAATTAGTCTCAACGGACAGCCTCAAGGCGTCTATCTCATTCAATTAAACACCACCACCATTAAAGTAATAAAGAAATGAAAAAGATTTTTATCCTTATGGCAGCCGGATTATTCTCGATGGGAGTATCCGCTCAAACAACGACCTACAAAATGCGTGTCCTCAAGACGGACGGTACCGAAGAGTTCTACAAGACATCTGAGGTAAAACAAGTCGACTTCGTGGAGGAAGAGGAGCAACAACAGGAGGAGCCGACCATCAAGGTGTTCCTCTCCGGAGACAACCCGAACTATAACGGGCAATGCCAAGTGCAAACAGACCGCTACACGGGTCCCGACGGACAATGCTTCCTGAACTATCCTTCCCAACTCTCCAATGACCCGAACGTGAAGCATGGCGTCATCATTTGGGGACCTGGTGGAGGCGAGAAGCCTGGTAACTATCCGAACATGATCAACCGTTTGGTTTCCCATGGATTCGTCGTATTGGAGTTGAAGGAGTCTCCAGGTAGCGGAGATCCTGCGATCGCCGCGATCAACTGGTTGGAGAAAGAGAACAGCAATCCTAACAGCAAATTCTACAACAAGCTCATCATGGACCGCGTCGGTTGTGCCGGACATTCCATGGGAGGTTTGGAGTCAGAGCAAGCTTGGTTGAGGGACTCCCGCGTCTACACGGCATGTCTGAACAACAGTGGAGACTTGAACCATTCCGCTATGGGTAAGATGAAGGACGGCAAACCTATCGCCATCGTTTACGGTGAGGCTGGAATGGAGCGTCCAAACGCTGAGGCTGACTACAACAACGGTGTGTCTTGCCCTGCCTGCCTTGTCATGCTGACGGGCGGACCAGACCAGGGTGAAGGCGGATACGGACACGGTTCAGGTCCTTGGACGGGACATGCGGCCACTTGCGCATGGATGCGTTGGCACATCGGACATGAATCATTCAGAAAAGATGACTTCACCACTCCAAACGGTGAGTTCATGAGCGGTAACATCGTAGGAGCCCAGGGTAGATGGTCCGGCAAGTACAAGAACTGGGAAAACTGGACAGAGGAATAAGATAAAATGTAGTTTGTTATTTGTTAGTCTTTTTTTCGAATCGGTCGGCCATCGGATGGTCGGCCGATTCATTTTTCCCATTTCACTGAACAATCAAGGGGAAGGCGCAATAAAGAAAGCATGAGAGGAATATGCCGAGACAACCAACATACGCCCTATCCACCCCACAATATTTCGTATACAAACGTCAAGAAAAATTGTAGCATTCCACAAAAAGAACGGCTTTGGCATAGTTTTTGCATTTTCAAACGAGCATTTCCCCAAGAAACATCCATTTCCGTACCATAGACACTTCATAAAAATATACGCACACAAACCACATTCGTCAAACGGATTGCGCCTTACTGATTGCTCACGACAGAGAAAAACATAAGGAAGATAAATATTGTGGAATCGATATTACACAGACATTGGGTATTTTATCCTCAATTCATCAGAAGTATAAATACTATCTTCGCTGAAAATGGATTAGAAAACCATACCCGGCACATGTAAGTTTATCAGTATCACCCCATGCCAAATGGAGTGATTGTGTATGTCATAAAGTGTGTTATTGTGTAGCATAAACCACAAAGTGGTACATCCATCCGTATCAGGGCATCACAAAATAAAAGACCAGCATGCTTAGTCGGATCATAATCGGGTCATTATTAATATTTTAAAATAAAATTAAAAACAAAAAGCATTATGGATTTAAAAAAATTTGGGGTTGCGGCAATGAGTGTCGCTCTATCAGTGTCAACGGCGAACGCCGAATCGTTTGAAACATTGAGTGTTAGTGGGAAATCAGCCTTGTATGGTGGTCTTTCAGTCAGAACAGCGCTTTATCACCAGCTCGATTTCAAGGACGAAACGGATGGAAGCGGAAGTGTCATCCACACGACTGGTTACAACGACTCGAAATTCGGTCTCAGCTTCGAGGCTTCCAAGTTTGCGTTCAGGGATGGTAACGTGGGAATCGGTACTGAGCCGCTCGACACGAAGAAATTGTACGTCAAGGGAGATACCTGGTTCGAGGGCAATATCAACTTCAATGTCACCAACTGCTCCTTCCACGTGCAGACCACCGGCAATTCCGGCATAGCGATCAGCCAAACAAGCGACAGGGATCTGGAGAAGTCCGTCAACACGATTGAGTCAAAGGTGCAAGGCAACCTCACCTCTCTCCACTTCAACGCATCCGACTACAAATTCCGCTATGGTAACGCATACTTCAAGGGCAACGTGTCAATCGGCGCGCAAGGTAGCGATAACAACAAGCTATATGTGAAGGGTAGAACCGTATTGGATATCTCGGACGAGATGTTGCTCCTACTCACTTCCCCAGGCACCAGCATCCACTTCGACAGAGTGGTCAACATTGAAGGAGAGGTTCCGACCAACACCATCACGTCCGACGAGATGGGAGGTTACTCACCGCTCAACTTCCGAGGCAACAGCTACCGTTTCTACATCGGCTCCGTCCTCATGGACAAAGACCTCACGGTGAACGGCAGAATCACCTGCCACGACGAGATAGAGGTCTCCAGGCTCACATCAGACAACATGAACGTCAACCAACTTAAAGCCAAGGATATCCGCGTG
>Ga0310695_10008671_pt1 | contig 15586 bp, 14 predicted proteins | sample RumenRJG_04DNA_FD_203882 | JGI IMG/M metagenome (GOLD analysis project Ga0310695, IMG submission 203882) | Bovine rumen microbial communities from Lethbridge, Alberta, Canada - RJG_04 (v2) (version 2) | ecosystem: Host-associated > Mammals > Digestive system > Stomach > Rumen | place: Canada...
CGCTATTCTTGATAAACTTTACAAGGAACTCAACATCTCCGTCTCACGCCGTCGTCTTGACAACTTCAAGAACAATCTTAAGCAGATGGCAGGCAGAGGCGCTGATGCACTCGACAATGAGCGTGCTCGTCTGATGCGCCGTTACGAGAGTCTGAAACAGGAAATCCAGACCTACGAGAACAACCTTGGTTTCCTCAACGTCAGTTCCAAGAAGGGCAACTCTCTCATCGATGAGATGAACCGCAAGGTGCAGAAGTTGAAAGACGACTGCGAACTGGTGAAACAGAAAATCAAGGCCATCGACGCCGAGACCAAGGAAGAAGACGAATAAAAAAGAAAAAGGTAAAAGCCGATTGCTTTTACCTTTTTCTTTTTACCTTTTTACCCTTTCTCAAACCTCCACGTCCGCCACTTTTCCATCGCGCTTCAGGTTCTCCACCATCACGTCTATCCTGCGCATCTCCTTTGGAATATCGATGCGTTGCGGACAATCGGGCACACAATCACCGCAACCGATACAGTGGTTTGCCTGACGGAGTTTAGGAACGCTTCGGTCGTAACCCACCAGGAATGCCTTGCGCTGCTTCCGGTATTCCGGATTCTGCTTGTTGGTCGGCAGGTTCCCCTCACGGATCATCTTATTATAATGTACGAACACACTCGGGATATTGATACCGTAAGGACAAGGCATGCAGTAGTTGCACTCATTACAGGGGATATCTTTCAGGTTATAGATATCCTCCGCAACCTTCAGCAGGAATTCATTCTCCTCCTTCGTAATGGGATCCAGCGGAGCAAAACTGCGGATATTATCCTTCAGATGCTCCATGTAGGTCATACCCGAGAGTACGGTCAGCACCTTCTCTGGCGTACCAGCATATCGGAAGGCCCATGAAGCCACAGAACTCTCCGGACGACGTTGTTTCATCTGCTCCACCACGGGGTCAGGCACATTAGCTAGACGTCCGCCCAACAGAGGTTCCATAATCACGGCAGGAATGTCGCGTTTCTGCAACTCATCGTAAAGATATTTCGCATCAGTATTACTCTTGTTAATCTCGTCAGCCCACTCCCAGTCCAGATAGTTCAACTCAACCTGTGCGAAATCCCAATGATATTTTCCTTCGTCCATCCACGTCATCAACTGGTCGAAGATGGCAATGTCTCCATGATAGGAGAAGCCCAGGTTACGGATGCGTCCTTTCTTCTTCTGTTCTACCAGCCAGTCCAGGATACCATTGTCCATAAACCGCTCGTTGAATTCCTCCTCTGCATCGCGGCCACCGCCAATGGCATGGAGCAACAGATAGTCGATATATTCCACCTGCAGTTCCTTCAGCGAATTCTCAAACATCTCAATACTGGCGGCTCTCGTCCGGGTCTCGGGTGAGAAGTTCGACATCTTTGTAGCCACGAAGTATTTATCACGCGGATGACGGTGCAAGGCTATTCCTGTGGCAGCCTCCGAACGACCCTGACAGTAAGCGGGTGATGTGTCAAAATAATTCACACCATGTTCAATAGCGTAGTCCACCTCCTTGTTCACCATTTCCTGGTCGATAGCTGCATCAGGATGGTCACGTTCCGTACCACCGCCCACCACGGGCAGTCGCATCATACCGTAACCCAGCAGCGACACCTTGTCACCCGTGTTGTGATTCACACGCATCGTCATCTTATCCTTTGGCGGTTCCTGCTTGTCGGCCGTTGTCTTCTGGGAGTTACCCTTGCAGGCCGAGAGCAGTGTGGTAGCACCGGCCACACCGACCGTAGCACCACCGAATATCTTGAGGAAATCCCTTCTATTTATCTTCTTTGCCATATCTCTTTTTAATTAGTAATTAGTAATTAGTAATGAGGAATGATCAATGAGGAATGATCCCCATAACCATTAACCAATAACCATTAACCATTAACCATTAACCATTAACCATTAACCATAAACCATAAACCAATAACCATAAACCATAAACCATAAACCATAAACCATAAACCATAAACCCATTAACCAGCCGCGAAGCGCTTCCCCCCTTACACCTCCTTATGCACCTCATGTCCTTCTACATAGATAGCAGTGAAAGGACGGGCAGGACACAGATGCTCACAGGCACCGCAACCAATGCAGCGGGCCTCGTTGACAGCAGGAATCAATACCGATTCCTCGTCTTCCTCATCCAGCATCACCATCTCAATGGCACCCACCGGACAGTGGCGCTCACAGTTGTCGCACTCCACGCCATCCTTCACAGGGAGACAGTTTTCTTTCACCCACACGGCATGACCAATCTGCGTACTCGACTTGTCTGCCAAGGTAATAGGCTTGATGGCACCTGCCGGACAAACTTCCGAACAGCGGTTACATTCCGGACGGCAATAGCCACGCACATAACTCATCGTGGGCTGCATCAGTTTCAGCAGATCCGTACTCGGCACCAACACATGATTCGGACATTCCGACACACAGAGCTGACAGCCCGTGCACCGCTTCTGCATATTGGAGGCAGAGAGAGAGCCCGGAGGTGTCAATGGTGTGTTGCGCGCTGGCTCCACCATATCCTCAATCACGGCCAAACCGCCATCCACCTTCTTCTTTTCCTGTGCCAGAGCAGCTGCAGAGGTTGCCAGCGCAGCCCCCACCAAGAAGGCCCGCCTACCCTCATCAACAGCATCACGAGAGCCACTCGTATTCCCAGAATCACTGGAACTACTTGATTTTCTAGAACTACCAGCCCACGGCCCCGCATAATGCAGCGAGTCAAAATTGCACTGTTTCAGACAGTTTCCGCAAACCACGCAACGGCTGTAGTCCACCTTCATCGACTTGAAATCGATGCACGAAGCCTTGCAGTTGCGCGCACACTTGCCGCACTTCTTGCATTTGCTCTCATCAAACCTGATCTTCAGCCAGGAGAAACGGGCTAAGAAACTGAGAATGGTACCCACCGGACAGATGGTATTGCAATAGGTTCTACCCCCTCGCCAGGCCAGTGCCACCAGCACAATCAGTGTCACCAGGGCAATGATAAAGGTGGGCAATGAACGAATCCACACATCCACGGTATAGAACTGATAGCTCTTGTTATGCTCAGCCAAAAACGCCAGCACATTATTACCGGCTATCCAGATAGGCTGCAGCAGATTCTGGGCAATACGTCCGTAGCTGCTGTAAGGAGCCAGCAAAGCCACCAACGAGTTCACACCCAGGAAGAAAGCCGCCACGAAAATCACCAGCAGGCCATAGCGCAGCCATCTCCTCTCCTTGGAGTAAGTCTGCTTGTTGGGCTTACGCCCGATATGGTGAATCACATCCTGTAAAATACCCAGTGGACAAATCACCGAACAGTAGATACGTCCGAAGATAAGCGTGAGCACCACAAGCGCGACCACCACCCCTACGTTCACCGCCAGCAAGGCCGGCAGGAACTGAATCTTGGCTAACCAGCCCAGCCAATGATGGAGTGTGCCGGTAAAGTCAAGAAACAACAACGTGATGAGCACCATCACGATGGTTGCCAATCCAATTCTAATTTTCCTCAACATATATTTAATGCTTAATGCTAAATTCATCTTTACTCTTTAAACGATTCGCAAGCAAAGCTTGCTACGAAATACGATTCGCGACTACGTCGCTACGAAAAAAGGCTGCGCCACGATTCGGCTTTATAAGCCTACGAAAGACGATTCGCGACTACGTCGCTACGAAAAAAGGCTGCGCCATGAATGGCTGCGCACGATTCGGCTTTATAAGCCTACGAAATACGATTCGCAAGCAAAGCTTGCTACGAAATAGGCTTTCGTCTTTCGTCTTTCGTCTTTCGTCCTTCGTCTTTCGTCTTTCGTCCTTCGTTTTTCGTTCTTCGTCTTTCGTCTTTCGTTTTTCGTTTTTCGTCTTTAAATTTACCCTTTATAAGGTCATAGTAATCGTCATGGTCATAGTCATCGTCTTTTCTCGCCCCCTCGTCCTCCCGTCCTCCCGCTCTCTCGAGAGCGACCTTTAACCCTTTACAAGGTCATCGTCATAGTCATCGTCATCGTTCTTTAAGCAGCGAAGCGCTTACTCCACGCTCCGTCCAAATCACCAACAGAATACTCCCTTCATACAGCAGCCAGATAGGCAGGGAGACAATCAGCAGCGTGAAGATGTCAGTCGTCGGAGTGATAATGGCCGCCACCAATAGGATGACCACAAAGGCATGCTTACGGTAGCGCTTCATCCATTCTGCCTTCAACAGACCGAACTTCGCCATCAGCCACGACACCACAGGAATTTCAAAGACCACACCCATCATCAGCGACATCATCAGCAACGTATTCACATACGAGCTCACCGTCAGCATGTTCTCCACCTCCGTACTCACCTGATAAGTACCCAGGAAACGCACGGTCAGTGGGAAGATCAACAGGTAGTTCACCACGACACCCACGAGAAACATCCCGTATGCCGCCAGCGTCAGCCTCACGCTGTAGCGCCGTTCGTTCTCATAGAGCGCTGGCGAGATAAAACGGAACAGCAGATACAGAATATAAGGCGAGGCCACCATCACGCCAGCCACTAAGGCCACTTTCAGGTGAACCATCATCTGTTCCGTCAGTCCCGTGTTGATCAGGTGTATATTGAAAGCGTCCGCCCCCAACAGTCGGTAGATAAAGAAATCCGAACGACTCGGGGCCAGCACCACTTCAAACAGCAGATCCTTCAGACAAAAACACACCACTGCCAACAGAACTGCTGCCAGCAGCATGCGAATAATCTCAGCACGCAGTACGTCGAGGTGTTCCCAGAAGGTTGCAGGCTCGTTTCCACGTTCCTTCATCTTTCGTTCTTCGTTCTTTAAATAAACCCTTTACAACGAATCGCAAGCAAGCTTGCTACGAAAAAGGCTGCGCCACGAATGGCTGCGCACGATTCGGCTTTATAAGCCTACGAAACACGATCCGCGACTATGTCGCTACGAAAAAGTCCTTCGTTCTTCGTTTTTCGTACTTCGTTTTTCGTCTTTCGTCTTTCGTTCTTCGTCCTTCGTACTTCGTCTTTCGCTCTCTCGGAGCGACCTTTAAACAGCGAAGCGCTTAAACAGCCGAAGGCGCTTAAACAGCAGCAAAGCTGCGCTTAACCCTTTATTTAGACTCATCCTTTTCTCCGGCTATCGGGTCATCATCTTTGCCGTTCAAACCGTCCTTAAAACTTTTCACACCCTTTCCCAGTCCCTTCATGAGCTCGGGAACCTTCTTGCCGCCCCAAAGCAGCAATACGACCAGTACGATGAGAATAATCTCCGGTGTTCCTATCATATTCTTAACTTTTTAATTTACAATTGATTCTGCTGCAAATATAAGTATTTATTTTGATAAAGCCAAAAAAAAGTAAATCTTTACAACCCCATCCATAATTTTGGTAAAAGTTTAAGCGCCGTTTCACGGCCGTTTAAGCGCTTCGCTGTTTAAGCGCCCTGCGGGCTGTTTAAAGGAAGATGACGTTTTGAGCCCCGAGAAGATTTCTTTTAACCGCTGCGTAGCAGCACTTAACCAGTAGCAAAGCTACGATTAACCCTTTAACCTTTTATATGTACACAGAGACACGGAGACACAGAGGTTTTTATTTTTTGTTGAACACAGAAGACTCAGAATGACACAGAAAATAAATAGATTGAATGATTGGCGATGGATTGTTGAACAACAATCCGTATGTAACGTTGATTCTGCATCTGAAAGTTCACTTTCAAGTGCAGAATCAGCGATACTTACATCAGGTGCAAAACTGCACCAGCGCCATTCGTTCAATCTATTTATGCCTACCGATTTAAAGTTTCGTGATTTTTGTGAATTTCGTGGGAGTAAAAAGAATTTGTTTAATTTCTGCGCCCTTTGTGTCTTTGTGTCTTCGTGTTCCGTTAAACAAATCCCTGCTTTAGAGCCGTCCCTTACCAAGGGGCTCAAAACATTTCTCGTCCCCTCGTTCCCCCGTCCTCCCGCTCTCTCGAGAGCAACGCTTAAACAGTCCGAAGGACGCTTAAACAGCCGTGAAACGGCGCTTAAACAGCAGCAAAGCTGCGCTTAACCCCTTATAAGGTCATCGTCATGGTCATAGTCTCCTCCCTTCCCTTTAGGGGAGGGGCGGGGTGAGGCTCCCCAAAATGGAGCCGTGCCCGGAAGCATTGCAGCATTCCGAGCACGGGGTTTCTTTAATAGTCTAATGAAAAGTAGGCGGGGCCTTCACAGGAACCAGTCAGGGGGATTAGTCCCACATTTTGAGGGCATCATCATATCCCCCTGCACCGTCCAGGTCCCATTGGTACTCCTTACGGATCTGACTGTAATCAGTCCTCATCATTTTGTTTTTCAGGTTATCACCCTGATCGACGACGGTTACCTCTTTGGGATTTACCAGACCCTTGTTGCTCACACGGTGTTGAGCATTCAACGTCATACCAGACACGACTAAACCAAGTCCTACTGCCAAAACTTTATCAAACATTGCTAATTTCATAATTTTAATTCTTTTATTGTTATTGTTTATTGTTTATATTCACTTTTTGTCATTTGACGCTTGGTTTTCGTCTTTTGACATTGCAAAGATAAGCATGATTTTAGCGACCCCGTATCATTTTCTTCTGATTTCTCTTCACTTTGTTACGACAATAAAGCTAAATTGCGACAAACCCCGGCAGCCCCCTCAAAAACTGTCGCAAGAGGCGACATTTTGACGATGACGATGACGATAACGATGACTTATTTGTACACAGAGACACGGAGACACAGAGGTTTTTTATTTTTGTTGAACACAGAATACTCAGAATGACACAGAAAATAAATAGATTGAATGATTGGCGATGGATTGTTGAACAACAATCCGTATGTAACGTTGATTCTGCATCTGAAAGTTTACTTTCAAGCGCAGAATCAGCGATACTTACATCAGGTGCAAGACTGCACCAGCGCCATTCGTTCAATCTATTTATGCCAACCTATTAAAAGTTTCGTGATATTTGTGAGTTTCGTGGGAGTAAAAAGAATTTGTTTAATTTCTGCGCAAAGCGCATCCCCTCTATTTCTCCAAAACGCCTAAACTCCGTAGAGATAGCGCATTTTAAACCCACAGCGAAGCAACGCTTAACCCTTTATAAGGTCATAGTCAGAGTCATCGTCATAGTCAGAGTAATAGTCATCGTCCTTTAAACAGCCCGTAGGGAAGTAATTGTTCTGAGCCCTAAAAGCAGATTAGAGGGTAATCTCGTCCCCTCGTTCCCCCGTCCTCCCGCTCTCTCGAGAGCGACCTTTAAACAGCCGTGAAACGGCGCTTAACCCTTTATAAGGTCATCGATATTACGTTAAAAATGATTTAAAAACAGAATTTGGACCAAAAAGAACCAGTTTTCCACCTCTTTAATAAAAAAAAAGTCTTACCTTTGCGCCCAATTCACGCGCACGCGGAATTCAAAGTAAAGGACATAAGTCCCATACAAACGAGGAACCATTAACCACGCCCTATGCCCGAGAGCAATCTGAGGACAATGAGTGTGGAAGATGGTTTAGTACATAAAAAGCATTCAACTTGCTATTCTAAATATACAAACAAAAAAGGCCCCTGTTCGACAACAGTCGACTATGAGAGTTTGTGTGAATGAAATAGTAGAAAATCTATGCTTTTTTTGTATGCTGAAGTGTTCCATAGCTCAAGTAACAGAGGAAGTCGTTCTCCTGTGAAAGGCAATCGGAATCCTCATATCAGCTCTGTTAACTCTATTCGGACTGAGAAAAGTCCGTCATGACACCGACAGAAAATGAGATGACATCAGCGGGAGCTGTTGCTCCCAACCGATCCGGAGTTGCATCCGGCACTATCCCCGAAGCAGTAAGCTCAACAACAGGGGTGTCCTTGAGATATGCCCCTATCCCAAAGGGTGAATGGTTCGTTTTCCGTGCCAGTTACAACCGTGAACTGAAAGCCGCCGACTTCATCCTCAACGAAGGCATCTACGCCTACGTCCCCCAGCAGTATGTCTGGAAAGAAAAAGACGGCAAGCCGAAAAAGGAACTCAAAAGCCTTATCTCCTGCAAGTTTTTTGTCTATACCGACGCCAAGACCGCTCAGAAACTGGCTAAAGACACCCCCGAACTCAGTTACGTAAACTTCGATTACGACCGTACCCGTCAAAACCCCGACGGTACCAATCCCCCACTCCGTGTGCCGCAGCGGGAGATGGAGCAGTTCCTGCGCGTCTGTCAGACTCACAGTGAGCATCTCTTGTGGATGAATCCCGAAGAGATGAATCTCAAACTCAACGACCCTGTCCTGGTCACCGATGGTCCCTTCAAGGGTGTCGAAGGCTACTTTGTCCGTGCCAAGAAGCAGAACCGAGTCGCCATCCAAATCGAAAACCTCGGCTGCCTAGTCACCGCCTATATCCCCACGGCGTTCATCAGGCCGTTGTAAAGGTTTAAGCGCAGCTTTGCTGCTGTTTAAGCGCTTCGCTGTTTAAGCGCTACTTCGTAGCTGTTTAAAGGACGATGACTATGACGATGACAATGACTTTTTTGTACACAGAGACACGGAGACACAGAGTTTTTTTTATTTTGTTGAACACAGAAGACTCAGAATGACACAGAAAACAAATAGATTGAATGATTGGCGATGGATTGTTGAACAACAATCCGTATGTAACGTTGATTCTGCATCTGAAAGTTCACTTTCAAGTGCAGAATCAGCGATACATACATCAGGTGCAAGACTGCACCAGCGCCATTCGTTCAATCTATTTATGCCAACCTATTAAAAGTTTCGTGATTTTTGTGAATTTCGTGGGAGTAAAAAGAATTTGTTTAATTTCTGCGCAAAGCGCATCCCTTCTATTTCTCCAAAACTCCTAAACTCCGTAGAGATAAATAGCGCATTTTAAACCCTTATAAAACTTAACCAGCCACGTAGTGGCGCTTAACCCTTTATAAAGGGGCTCAAAATGTGTTCCGTTGAAATCACAAATGTAATTCGTAAATATAAATAACATAATATAAAATCAAGGAAAAAAAATGAGAAAGAAAATTTATTTGGCATTTGCGCTCGTCGCCTTGCTCTTTTCCAGCTGCGCGACGCCCAACGTGTCCTATTTCAGCGATCTTGGTGACAACCAGTCGATCGACATGATGCAGGACCTTGACATCCGTCTCCGTCCTGAGGACAAAATCTCTATCGTCGTCAAGAGCATGGACCCCAAGCTCTCCGACCTTTTCAACCTCCCCATTGTCTCCCACCGTGTAGGGTTCTCTCAGGAATCTACGCTGAACCAAAGCCAGCAGGTTTCTGTCTATACCATCGACAGTAAAGGTGATATTGACTTCCCCGTGCTGGGTAAGATCAAGGTGGCCGGTTCCAAGCGCGAACACGTGGCTCAGGTCATCAAGGACCAGTTGGTGGATAGGAACCTCGTCAAGGATCCTGTGGTCACTGTCGAATATGCCAATCTCTGCTTCAATGTCTTAGGTGAAGTCAACCATCCCGGTCGTTACACCTTCGACCGCGATCACATCACCATCCTCGATGCCCTTAGCAAGGCCGGCGACCTCACCATTCAGGGCCGTCGTGAGAATGTCTTCGTCATGCGTGAGGAAGGCAATCAGCGCAAGACCTACCGTGTCAACCTGCTCAATGGCCGCGAACTCCTCAGCTCTCCCGCCTACTACCTGCAGCAGAACGACGTAGTGTATGTGGAGCCCAACGACTTCCGTGCCCGTCAGACTCAGGTCAACGGCAACAACGTCCTCGCCGCTCCCTTCTGGATCTCCGTCGCCTCTCTCCTCACCTCCGTTGCAGTGTTGATTGTTAAATAAAATAAAAGGTTAATAGGTTAAGCGCCGCGTTGCGGCTGGTTAAAAGGTTAATGAATAAAAGGTTAATAGGTTAAGCGCCGCGTTGCGGCTGGTTAAGCGCCCTAACGGGCTGTTTAAAATTTAACCTGTTAACCGCTGCAAAGCAGCACTTAACCAGCGAAGCGCTTAACCCTTTATAAAACTTAACCAGCTACGAAGTAGCGCTTAACCCTTTAACCCCTTATATTATAAAAAAATGGAAGGAATGAGATTTTTCACTTTTGAAAAACTTGAAGTTTATCAAGTGGCAAGGAAACTTGTAAAGGACATTTATGAACTTCAAAATCGCTTTCCATCTGAAGAGCGTTATGCACTGGGAGACCAGATAAGACGTTCGGCAACTTCCATAACAAGTAATATTGCAGAAGGTTCAGGCCGTAATTCATTGAAAGAGAAGATTCACTTTGTTGAAATCGCTTTTGGTAGCATGACAGAAAGCTTCAGTCAATTGCAGAATGCACAAGACCTCGGTTACATCCAAGAAGCTGACGTTGAAGCACTGAGACCTCAATTCAATCATGTTGCTGCCCTGCTATCTCTTCTCAAAAAAAGTTTTGAAGCAAAACTATAATAAAAGGTTAATAGGTTAAACGCCTCAAAGCGGCTGGTTAAGCGCCCTAACGGGCTGTTTAAAAATTAACCTGTTAACCGCTGCAAAGCAGCACTTAACCAGCGAAGCGCTTACCCCTTTACCCCCTTATAAAACTTAACCAGTCGCAACGCGACGCTTAACCAGTCCGAAGGACGCTTAACCAGCCACGCAGTGGCGCTTAACCCTTTACAAAAATTTTCGAAAAAATTTTTATCATATGGATTCATTAGAATTTATCGATGATGATTTTCAGCAGGAAGACCAGGTTCGTCTGACGCTGAAAGATCTGCTCGCCCTGTGTATCAGCAAATGGAAGTGGTTCGTCATTTCCCTCGCCGTCATCATGGGCCTCACCGTGATTTATCTGCTCCGGCAGCCAGACGTTTACACCCGCTACACCTCCCTGCTCATCAAGGAGGAAGGCCGCGGTACTAAATCTTTTGCTTCGGAGTTAAACAACGCGGTCGGTATGGGCATGTTCTCCAACAGGACCAATGTGGACAACGAGCTTATTAGCATCCAGTCGCCTGATGTCGTCTTGGAGGTCGTTCGCCGCTTGGGTTTGGACGTTAACTACACCACCGATGGCACTTTCCACCGCAACACCCTCTATGGCCGTAGCCTACCGATAAAGGTGCAATTTAAGGAACTATCTTACAACGAAGGCTGCCAGTTCACCATCAAGCTCAAAGAAGACGGTCAGCTCATTTTGACCGACTTTAAGAAAAGAGGTGAGTCTGTGGGCAACGATGTCACCATGAAGCTTGGCCAGGAAGTAAACACCCCTGTCGGTAAGCTGAAGATTACAGCCTCCCCCTATTACAAGAAGTTAAAAGACAAGGTGAACCGCATCTACATCAGCCGTGCTGGTCTGATGTCTGCCATTCGAAGCTATAAGTCCAGAATGTCTGCCAAGCTTAGCAGCAAGCAGGCCACTATTATTGATATTTCTTACCAGGATGTCAACATCCAGCGGGCAGAGGAATTCCTCAATACCCTTATCTCTGTCTATAATGAGAACTGGGTGAAGGACAAAAACCAGATTGCCGTTTCCACCTCCCAGTTCATCAACGAGCGTCTCGTGGTTATCGAAAGTGAGTTGGGCAATGTGGACTCTGACATCTCTAGCTATAAAAGCGCTAACCAAATTCCGGATATCGCAGCTGCTTCCAACATGTACATGGAAACTGCCAATCAGGCCAGCGTGCAGATTAGCGATTTGAATAACCAACTCTATATGGCCCGCTACATCCGGGAGCATGTCAACAACCGAAACAACAAGGATCAGCTGCTCCCCGCCAACTCAGGTATCAATTCCAAGGTCATTGAGCAGCAGATTAACGAGTACAACGACAAGATGCTACAGCGCAACAGTTTGGTGGCCAATAGTAGTGAAGAGAACCCCTTGGCTGTGGATATGGACAAGAACCTCGCCGATATGCGTAAAAACATTGTCGCTTCTATCGACAACGAGGTCAACACGCTCAACACTCAGATTCGGGGTATGCAGGGCATCCGTGGCGCCAGCACCGCCCGTCTCTCCAGCAACCCCAAACAGGCCCAGCACCTGCTCAGCGTAGAGCGTCAGCAGAAAGTAAAAGAAGCCCTCTATCTCTTCTTGCTTCAGAAGCGTGAGGAAAACGAATTGTCCCAAGCCTTCACTGCCTATAACACCCGTGTCATCACCTCACCAACAGGTTCGATGTTCCCAACCTCACCCAAACGTAAAGTCATCTTGTTGAGTGCATTCCTGTTAGGTCTGCTTATCCCCATAATGATGATTTATGTACAAGAGCAATTGAATTCGAAAGTACGTGGTCGTAAGGACATTGAGAAATTGACTGCCCCGTTCATCGGTGAGATACCCCAATATGGCAAGAAACCTAAGCGCCAGTGGTTCAGTCTGATGAAGAAAAAGCTGGAGACAGTCAAGGAGAAGCCAACCAAGGAAGAAACTCCCAAGGATGAGCCTCCCAAGATACTGGTTAAGCCCGGCAGTCGTAACATCATCAACGAAGCCTTCCGTGTCGTACGCACCAACATGGAGTTCATGGCAGGTAGCGATGCTACTTCTAAGGTCATCATGATGACCTCAGCCAACCCAGGTAGCGGCAAGACATTCCTTTCCATGAACATTGCCACCTCCTTTGCAGTGAAAGACAAAAAAGTGGTCGCTATCGATCTGGATATGCGCCGAGCTTCCCTCTCCGAATATGTAGGCAAGCCCCAGAAGGGTGTTTCCGATTTCTTGAATGGAAGTGTAGAGCATTGGCAGGATGTAATGGTACCTGTGGAAGGTTACGATCATATCTCCGTCATCCCAGTGGGCACCATGCCTCCGAACCCTGCGGAACTTCTCTTCAGTCCCCGTTTGCAACAGCTGCTTGATGAGCTTCGCCAGCAATACGACCTCATCTTCCTCGACTGTCCCCCAGTAGAGATTGTCGCCGATGCCAGTGTTATAGCCAAATGGGCAGATTTGACCGTCTTTGTCATCCGTGCGGGACTGATGGAGCGTGAGATGCTTCCAATCATCGAAGGCTACTACAAGGACAAGAAGTTCAACAACATGTCCATCCTCCTCAACGGCACCACTGCTGCCGGCTCCCGCTATGGCTACCACCGCTACGGCTACCACTACGGTTACGCCTACGGCAAGAATGGCGGCTACGGCGGTTACGCAAAAGACGAAGATTAAATAAAACACTCTCAACTCCCTACCCCCCTCTAAACTCCCCTCCAAACTCCTTTCCAATCTCCCCTCTAAACTCCCCTCCCAACTCCCCTCCAAGCTCCCCTCCCAACTCCCCTCCTCTGAAGGAGGGGCCAGGGGTGGTTAAGCTAGCAGCATTGAGAGGCGAGGGGTGGTTAAGCAAGCATAATGCAATGGCCAGGGGTGGTTAAGCAAGCAAAAATGAGGGGCGAGGGGTGGTTAAGCAATCAGCATTGGGGCCAGGGGTGGTTAAGCAAGCATAAATGCAGGGCAAGGGGTGGTTAAGCCCGTCCTCGTGATGCGCGACACCACCGAGCGTCCCGAAGCCCTCAAGAGCGGCACTGTACACCTTGTAGGTACCAATCACAACCTGATTGTGAATGAGGTCAGCACCCTGTTGGATGATGCAGCTGCATATGAGCGTATGAGCAATGCCGTGAATCCTTATGGTGATGGTAAAGCTTGCCAACGCATTGTCCGCACCTTCAACGGTGAAACTGTAGATAGATATGAGATTAATTAAAATCAGACATCAATGAAAGGAATCGTACTCGCCGGAGGATCCGGCACAAGACTTTACCCGATAACAAAGGGTGTCAGCAAACAGTTATTACCCATCTATGACAAACCGATGGTGTATTATCCCATCAGCGCACTGATGCTGGCGGGGATTAGGGATATACTCATTATCTCCACGCCTTACGACCTGCCTGGTTTCAAGCGTCTGCTTGGCGATGGCTCTGACTATGGTGTACACTTTGAGTATGCAGAACAACCGTCGCCAGATGGATTGGCTCAGGCTTTCATTATTGGCGAGAAGTTCATTGGCAATGATAGCGCCTGCCTTGTACTTGGTGATAATATCTTCTATGGGTCAGGTTTTACCGGACTACTTCGTAAGGCTGTGACGGATGCTGATGAGAATAACAAAGCTACCGTCTTTGGCTACTGGGTGTCAGATCCAGAGCGTTATGGAGTGGCAGAATTTGACAAGCAAGGCAACTGCTTGAGTATAGAGGAGAAACCCAAAGAACCCAAGAGCAACTATGCAGTTGTTGGACTTTATTTCTACCCCAACAAAGTGGTAGATGTAGCGAAGCACATTAAGCCGTCTGCTCGTGGAGAACTGGAGATTACCACCGTTAATCAGGAGTTCTTGAATTGTGGCGAACTGAAGGTTCAAGTCTTTGGTCGTGGCTTTGCTTGGTTAGATACCGGTACGCACGATAGCCTTGCTGAAGCAAGTACCTTTGTGGAAGTAATTGAAAAACGTCAAGGACTCAAGGTCGCTTGTCTGGAAGGTATTGCCTACCGCAATGGCTGGATTAGCGAGGAGCGTATGCGCGAGATTGCTCAGCCTATGCTTAAGAACCAGTATGGCCAATACCTGCTGAAGGTGATTGACGAAATGAAAGAAGATGTCAACAGCGGTACGCTGGAGCATGTGTAATTAACGAACACGAATAGCACGAATCTGACGAATGATAATCTACAAGGAAGAAAGTTATAAAGTGGTTGGAGCAGCGTTTAAGGTATATAACGCACTTGGTCATGGATTCCTTGAAGCAGTTTATCAGGAGGCATTAGAAATTGAGTTCCAACGCCAAGGAATACCTTACGAAAGAGAGAAAGAACTAAAGATAAAGTATGAAGGTGTAGAACTTAAGCAAACCTACAAAGCAGACTTCGTGTGCTTTGGGAAGATTATTGTTGAATTGAAGGCGGTAAACGCATTAGATGACGCTCACCGATCTCAAGTTTACAATTATCTTCATGCCACAGGCTACAAGCTGGGGCTTTTGCTTAATTTCGGTAACTCCGATGAACTTGAAAAAGAACGCATAGTTCTGTGATTCGTGTTAATTCGAATAATTAGTGTTCAAATAAATAAAGAATATGAACGTAATAAAAACAGATATTGAAGGAGTTCTGATTATTGAGCCAAAAGTTTTTGGCGATAAAAGAGGTTATTTCTTTGAATCATTCTCTCAACGTGAGTTTGACGAAAAGGTAGCACCCATTTTGGGGCATACCATCAACTTCGTGCAGGATAACGAGAGTATGTCCTCTTATGGCGTAATGAGAGGACTGCACTTTCAACGCCCTCCATATACTCAAAGCAAACTGGTTCGTTGTGTAAAAGGTGCAGTACTAGATGTGGCTGTAGATATCCGCAAGGGTAGCCCCACTTACGGCCAGCACGTTGCTGTTGAGTTAACAGAAGATAATCATCGCCAGTTCTTTGTGCCAAGAGGCTTTGCGCATGGATTTGCTGTTCTCTCAGAAACTGCTGTGTTCCAGTATAAGTGTGACGAGTTCTATCATCCAGAGGCTGATGGCGGTATTAGTATCTTGGATGACAGCCTTGGTATTGACTGGAGAATCCCCACAGAGAAAGCAAACCTTTCGGAGAAGGA
>Ga0310695_10008673_pt1 | contig 15585 bp, 12 predicted proteins | sample RumenRJG_04DNA_FD_203882 | JGI IMG/M metagenome (GOLD analysis project Ga0310695, IMG submission 203882) | Bovine rumen microbial communities from Lethbridge, Alberta, Canada - RJG_04 (v2) (version 2) | ecosystem: Host-associated > Mammals > Digestive system > Stomach > Rumen | place: Canada...
AGTGTATTTTTTACACTTTACCGTCTATTTTTAACCTTTATAAACACTGAAAGCAGCGTTTATGTAGATTGAGAGTTAGCAAATCTTGCGTGAGCCGTCACCAATGACAACGTCATAAACTTTCGGTTCATGACCATACTTTTCGTTGAAGCGCTTCTTTGCATCTTCAATGAACTTCTTATAAAGATCGTTACGTACAAGGTTAATGGTACAACCGCCAAAGCCACCACCCATGATACGGCTACCGGTTACACCATTCTCCTTTGCGATATCATTCAAGAAATCAAGTTCTTCACACGATACCTCATAGTCTTTTGAAAGACCTTCGTGAGTCTGGTACATCAATTCACCGACTTTCTCGTAATCGCCTTCATTGAGGGCATCGCAGACAGCCAGCACACGGTCTTTCTCGCCGAGCACGAACTTGGCACGCTTGTAGTCTTCTTCACCAACTTCGGCGCGAACTTCATCAAGCTGCTCCCATGTGCAGTCGCGTAAGGTTTCATATTTACCTTCGGGATGCTTTGCAGCAATATGCTTCACTACGTTTTCGCAACTGTTACGTCGGTCATTATAAGGAGAACCTGCCAATTGATGCTTGACAACAGAGTCGAGTAATACAAGACGATAGCCATCTGGCTTAAACGGGAAATACTCGAACTCGCGACTGCGACAGTCGAGACGCATCAGGCAACCTGCTTTACCAAAGACAGAAGCAAACTGATCCATGATACCGCAATTCACACCACAATAGTTGTGTTCTGTAGCCTGTCCTGCCAGTACCATATCCCATTGAGACACTTTGTTCTCACCGAAGATATCGTTCAGACCGCAAGCAAAACAACTCTCCATAGCAGCACTTGAAGACATACCGGCACCGAGAGGGACATCACCAGCAAATGCGATGTTGAAACCTTTGACGGGAACACCGAGTTTTTTCATTTCCAAAGAGATACCATAGATATAACGAGCCCATGAAGCACGCGGACCATTAGGATCGGATAGTTTGAAATCCACACGATCCTTCAGGTCGATGGCATAAGCCATGACGGTATCTTCTGTACCGTTGGCACGCATCTCGGCCATAACGCCCTTATCAACGGCTCCAGGAAAAACGAAACCACCATTATAATCGGTATGCTCACCAATAAGGTTGATACGTCCCGGAGATGCGTATATATTTCCCGTCTTTCCATCAAAGTGTTTGATGAAGCGACTTCTTACAAATTCAATATCCATAATTTATATATAATAAGGTGTATACTAGTCAACAGGAATATCCTTGTTAACATTCTTGCAACCAATGAGAGCATAGTAGAACATATAAGCTACTGCAAGCAGGTAGATGAAGTAGCTCGGCATATATCCCATGACATCGGCAAAGAAATTCTGAACAACGGGAAGGACGCCACCGCCAACCACCATCATCATAAAGATTCCTGAAGCCTGTGCTGTGTATTTGCCAAGTCCCTCTGTAGCGAGGTTAAAAATGGAAGCCCACATAACGGACGTACAAAGGCCAACCAAGACTAAAAGCATGGCACTCATCGGTACAATGGTCATCTCCACAGAACCTTCCAAGATTTTCACCAAAGGCATCGTGACGGTCACGTCTTTCGGTGTCAGCATGGCGGCAATAATGAGCACCATAGCGACGGTCGTACAGAAAAGCATCATCTGACGTGAGGAGACTTTTCCTGCAATAGCACTCGAAACAAGGCGGCCTACAAGCATCAGCAGCCAGTACATGGCAGCTACAGCACCACCTATGGTAGCAGCATTCTCAAGAAGACCGGCACCTTTATCAGAGGTGTCTGACAGATAGAAGTTCAGACCACCGGGAATACCCACCTCAACACCGACATATACAAAGATGGCAATAACACCAAGTAAGCAATGACGGAATGCCCAAGGCGAATGTTCGAAAACGGTATCTGCAGTAACCTTGCCCATCTCAGGATCCTTTATGGGAATGAACAACAGAATGACGAAGGCTGCTGCGAAGACTGTCATTGCGATATACATGACTAAATTCACATCTGCCATTTGTGTGGATGCCGTTACTGTACCAATCAAGGCACCAACAAGCATCGGGGTCATCGTTCCTGCCAGGGAGTTCAGTGTACCACCAATCATATTCAACTGGTTTCCACGGTTTCCGCCGCCACCCAAAAGATTGAGCATCGGGTTCACAACTGTATTCAGGATACATACGGAGAAACCTGAGATGAAAGCACCGAACAGGTAGATGCAGAAACCGGCGATTCCTCCGGAGAAACCGGAGAGGAACTGGATCAGCACGCCGATAAAACCTACAGCGATACCGATGAGGGCGGTCTTCTTATAGCCCACCTTCGTCAACATCTTGCCGGCAGGTATACCCATGAACAGATAAGCAAAGAAGTTCATGAAGTTACCCATGATGCCTAATACGTTAGAACCACCGATTTCTGGTTGGTTCTTCCATATAACGCCTATTGGTGCACCAAGATTCGTCACAAACGAAATCATGGCATACAGAAACATCATCGTTATAATAGCGATGATACTTCCGTTTTGTTTTTGATTACTCATAATATAATAATGTAGTCTTTTAAGTTTTTGTATTTATTCCACGACACCGAAGCGGTAGATTGTCTTTTGCTTATAGCGTTGTCCCGGGTTCAGTACGACACTGGGGAAGTACGGACGGTTAGGAGAATCGGGGAAGTGCTGTGCTTCGAAGCAAACTGCCGAACGATGGGGGAAAGTACAGCCATTGGCACCTTTATAGCCATTCAGGAAATTACCCGTGTAGAGTTGCAGACCTGGTTCCGTCGTGTAAACTTCCATCGTACGTCCGCTTTTCGGATCAGTAATCTTGGCAGCAAATGAGAGATCACCCTCTTCCTGCTTGTTGAGTACGTAGTTGTGATCGAAGCCATGTCCGAACTTAATCTGTTCATTGTCAGCATTGATATCCTGCCCGAAGGGTTTCGGCTGACGGAAATCGAAAGGCGTACCTTCAACCTTCAGAATTTCACCTGTCGGGATAGCGGTAGCATCTGTTGGCAGATAGAAGTCTGCATTAATCTCACAGATCAGATCCTCAATGCCTGGGGTGGGATCTGCTGTTCCTGCCAGGCTGAAGAAAGCATGATGTGTCAGGTTGACAATGGTCTTCTTATTGGTGGTAGCCAGATACTCTATCACCAACTCATTCTGATCGGTGAAGGTGAATTCAACCGTCACATCGAGTTCGCCAGTAAAGCCTTCCTCTCCATATGAAGAGATACGATGCAATGCCAATGAACGGGGACCCATCTGACGGGCATCCCATACCTTGGCATTAAATCCGACGGAACCGCCATGCAAATGGTTGGGACCATCATTAAGTGCCAACTGATAATCTTTTCCGTTCAGGGTAAACTGACCTTTGCAGATACGGTTACCCCAACGGCCGATTAATGTGGACAGGTAGGGTTCCTTACCACTCGTGAGCTGTTTGATACTGTCATGTCCCTGAATGACGTTTGCTACTTTGCCATCTTTGTCTGGAACCATAATAGCACAAATGGCACCTCCATAATTAGAGATTGCCACCTCATAACCCTTACGGTTTCTCAGGATGTACAAGTCTGTTTTTTTACCATTAATTGTGGCCTGGAAGTTCTCTCTCTTCAGACCACTCAGATTCGCTGTTTCTGTTGTGTTAGCCATATCGATAATGTTTTAAGTTATGTATTTTCTGCAAAGTAACAGAAAAAAAACCAAACAGACGAATGAAACAACGAAAAAAATGTTTCGGATGTATTAAAAAACGCTAAATGCAATTTTTAAGGAAGTCTGCAACCACATAACTGCTACCTCCAATGAACACAAAGTCCTTCTCTTGAGCAGATTTGTTTGCAGCCTGATAAGCACTGACGACATCGGGGTAACACTCTCCCTGGAGTTCTAATAAAGCTTCAGTACGCTCTCCGAAACGGCACGTTTGTTGTTGGCTTTCGTAAAATAATATGTTGCCGTTTTAGGCAGTAAATTCATCACGCCTTCAAAGTCCTTATCATCAACCATGCCGAACACGATGTGCATATGATTGCAGGGCACAGTCTTCAGTTGTTCACTCAGGTATTTCCATCCTTCCAGGTTATGTCCCGTGTCACAAATCGTCAATGGTGCCTCTTTGACAGTCTGCCAACGCCCCTGCAATCCTGTCAGTTCACAGACTTTTTTGAAAGCTTCACGTACTTCCTTGTTCTGGCATTTATACCCCGGTCGGCTATAGACGGGATACATATAGCCCAATTTCTCTATTTCCCTAATGGCACAGAGAATTGTATTCGTGTTCTTCTCCTGATAGTTACCTGTTAACTCACCAGTCAACATGCCATAGTTCTCGGTCTGATAGACAATACCTTTAGGTGTATGCTCAAATGATTTCACCTCCGGCTGTTCCTCTGCCAAGATGAGGGGTGCATTTGCTTCTGCTGCCATTGCTTCAAAAACCATACGTGTTTCAGGTGTCGTCTCACCAATAACCACAGGTACACCTTTTTTAATAATACCTGCTTTCTCCATCGCAATCTGTTCCAGAGATGTACCTAGAAATTGCGTATGGTCAAGACCGATGTTTGTGATAACCGATAGGATAGGGGAGATGATGTTCGTACAGTCAAGTCTTCCGCCCATACCGACTTCGATGACGGCGAAATCTACACCCATATCGGCGAAATACTTAAAAGCCATCGCCGTTACAACCTCAAAGAAAGAAGGTTGTAATGATTCAATGAATGCTTTTTCATTTTCAACGAAACTAATGACATAGTCTTCGGAGATGGGCATACCATTGTAACGAATGCGTTCGCTGAAATCTACCAGATGTGGAGATGTGTAAAGTCCAACTTTGTAGCCACAAGATTGTAAAACAGCAGATAAGGTATGTGCGCAAGAGCCTTTTCCGTTGGTACCTGCAACATGAATTGTACGGTATTTACGATGGGGATGATTGAAGTGCTCATCAAACTTCAATGTGTTGTCCAGCCCTTCTTTATATCCATTTCCACCTTGCCTCTCAAACATCGGCAATTGGTTATAAAGATACTCGCACGTCTCCTGATACGTCATACTGTTTTTCGATAATAATTAATTGAAGTAGTTCTTGAAGCGTTGGAAGATGGAGTCCTTTGTCTGTTTATCTCCCTTGAAATTATCGCTCTGACGGAACTGTTCAATGGCCTGCTTCTCCTCTCGACTTAATGTTCTGGGCACATATACGCTGATGTTCACCACCAGATCTCCCTTACCGTTACCATAACCTTGAACAGCGGGCAGGCCCTTTCCACGCAGACGAAGGGTCTTGCCCGGTTGAGTACCACTTTCCATCTTTACCTTCAGTTTAGTACCCTCGATGGTAGGAATCTCAACCTCACCACCAAGTGCGGCAGTCGGGAAATCGAGCAGAAGATTATAGATCAAGTCGTTGCCGTCGCGAACGAAGGTGTCATGGTCCTCTTCTTCAATAAACACCTGGATATCTCCATGAATGCCATTATGCTTACCTGCATTTCCTTTACCGGGCACATTGACAACCATACCCTCTGCTACACCTGCTGGGATATTAATCTCAACGACCTCTTCACCTTTCTTGATGCCGGTACCTCCACATTCGTGACATTTGTTTTTGATGACTTGTCCTTCACCACCACAAACGGGGCATACACTCTGTTGTTGCATCATTCCGAAGATACTTTGGGTTGTATGAGTGATATATCCCGTTCCATGACAGGTCTCACAGGTTTCCTTTCCGCTTCCGGCTTCGGCGCCACTACCATTACAATGCTCACATGGGATATCTTTTCTTACTTTGAACTTCTTGGTGACGCCACTATTGATTTCCTCAAGTGTCAACCTTACTTTCAGGCGCAGGTCACTACCGCGGTGTTGCTGCTGATGACGCTGACCGCCTCCAAAGCCTCCGAAACCATGACCACCGAAAATATCACCAAACATCGAGAAGATGTCGTCCATGTTCATACTGGCTCCACCAAAGCCGCTGAAACCGCCAAAACCACCCATGCCAGGACCGTCAAAACCGAACTGATCGTACTGTTGTCTGGTCTTGGGGTCATGTAGCACGTTATAAGCCTCTGCCGCTTCCTTAAACTTCTCTTCTGCCTCTTTGTCACCGGGATTACGGTCAGGGTGGTACTTGATTGCTATCTTTCGATATGCTTTCTTGATCTCGTCTTCTGAGGCTGTCTTATCGACACCAAGTACCTCGTAGTAGTCTCGTTTCTGTGCCATATTATTGTCCTACTGCCACTTTGGCGTGGCGAATTACTTTTTCATTTAACTTGTATCCCTGCTGCAGACAGTCAATGACCTTGCCTTTCTTGTCATCACCCATTCCTGGTACCATTGCCACGGCTTCATGCACATCGGTATCGAAGTCGGCATCAGTCGTGTCAATCTTACTTACACCTTGAGCTTCCAAAGTCTTCATAAACTTCTGATAGATGAGTGTCATACCTTCACGCAACACCTCTGGATCATCGGTTTTGGTACCGTTCTCAATGGCTCGTTCCATATCGTCAAGGACGGGTAGGATAGAGGTGATGATTTTTTCACCACCGTTCAATATCAGTTCTGCACGCTCCTTAAGTGTACGTTTACGGTAATTCTCAAATTCTGCTACTTTATAGAGCAACTGAGTCTTCAACTCTTCAATTTCCTTCTGAGCTTTCTCCAAAGGATCCAATTCTTCAGATTCCTCAACCTGCTCCACCGTTTCTCCGTTTTCCTGAGCTTCGGCTTCTGCCGCTTTGTCAGTCTCTTCAGTAGGAGCCTCGTTTAGAGTCTCTTCTTCTTCGATGTTGATATCTTTTTCTGCCATAACAACAATGTTTATTAGTTCTGTCTGTCAGTCAGCAAATAGTGTGCCATTATGCATACATCTTGGCTTTCTGTTCCTTAATTTGTTCGTCGTAGATGTAATCGTCGTAGGTCATCAATTTGTCGATGGTACCCTTTGGCGTCAGTTCAATAATGCGATCAGCCACCGTATTGATAAACTCATGGTCGTGTGACGCAAAGAGGATATTTCCCTTGAACTGAATCAGGTTGTTGTTGAATGCCTGAATACTTTCAAGATCAAGATGGTTTGTGGGTGTGTCCAGAATCAGACAGTTGGCATTCTTCAACTGCATACGGGCAATCATACAACGCATCTTTTCACCACCGGAGAGAACATTGACATGTTTCAATACATCTTCTTCCTTGAAGAGCATACGACCTAGGAACGACTTCATCGTGACCTCATTACCCGGTCCCCACTGGCTCAACCAGTCCACTAGGTTCATCTCACTTTGGAAGAACTCGGTATTATCGAGTGGGAGATAGGCTGTCGTAATCGTTACCCCCCATTTGTAGGTGCCTGCATCGGCCTCACGATTACCATTAATAATCTCAAATAGGGCCGTCATTGCTTTAGGGTTATGTGAAAGGAATACTGTTTTTTGTCCTTTTTCTATTGTGAAGTTCACATTGTCGAACAACACGGTTCCATCGGGATCTACTGCCTTCAAACCTTCCACTTCAATAATCTGTGTACCTGGCTCACGCTCCATCGAGAAGATAATACCGGGATACTTGCGCGTAGAGGGGGTAATCTCCTCAACATTAAGTTTCTCCAACATTTTCTTACGCGATGTCGTCTGTTTCGACTTGGCCACATTTGCCGAGAAACGACGGATAAACTCTTCAAGCTGCTTGCGCTTTTCTTCAGCTTTCATTTTCTGGTTCTGTGCCTGACGCAAAGCTAACTGCGAACTCTCGTACCAGAATGAATAGTTGCCTGAGAAAAGCGTTACCTTGCCAAAGTCGATGTCAACAGTTTGTGTAGAGACGGCATCCAGGAAGTGACGGTCGTGGGATACCACCAGTACGCATTGCTCCAGATTTGACAGATATTCCTCCAACCACTGAACGGTATCAAGGTCAAGGTCGTTGGTGGGCTCGTCAAGTAATAGGTTGTCGGGATGTCCGAATAAGGCCTTTGCCAACATCACACGTACTTTCTCGTTGTTTGAAATCTCGGCCATCTGTTTGTAGTGCTGACTTTCTGCCACACCTAGGTTCTGCAGCAGTTGGGCAGCTTCGCTCTCTGCTTCGTAGCCGTTCATCTCGGCAAATGCCATCTCAAGTTCAGCAGCACGGTTACCGTCTTCTTCCGTCATTTCCGGCTTCGAATAGAGTGCTTCTCGCTCTTTCATATTATCCCACATGGGTTTATGTCCCATCAGGACGGTGTCCATTACCGTATAGGCATCATATTTAAAGTGATCCTGTTCCAATACACTTAAACGTTCGCCAGGCTGCATCTCCACAGTTCCTTTATTGGGTTCCAACTCGCCGCTGATAGCACGCAGCAGAGTTGATTTTCCAGCTCCGTTAGCACCGATGATTCCATATATATTACCACTCGTAAACTTCAGATTGACGTCCTTATAGAGCGTCTTCTTACCAAACTGTATAGCCAAATTTGTGACAGTAATCATTTCTTTTTTACCTATTAAAATTTATTGAGGGTGCAAAGGTACTAATTTTATTTGATTATTGCTCAAATTTTAGCATTTAATTTCTTTTATTTATCATAATGCCAATTCTAATAAATATCTCGATCTGACAAAACCTGGAATTTCCTACGCTGTTGTTCGAGGGATTCCATATCCAAATTAAAAGAAACAACATCTTCCATATTAGACTTACAGCAGACGAGTGTTTTACCAATCGGATTAATCACCGCACTCAGACCACGATAATGTGAATATCTATCGTCGCCGACACGATTACAGCCAATTAGGAACGCTTGATTTTCAATAGCTCGGGCACGAGTCAGAATCTGCCAAGCGTTCTGTCGACTTTCCGGCCAATTGGCCACAACGATGATTACGTGATAATGAAGAGCGTCAGCATATCGGCACCATACGGGAAAACGTAGATCATAGCACGTCATCAGCAAGAAACGGAACCCCATATACTCTACCATGACTTGTTCACAGCCTGCTTGATAGTAACGGTCTTCACCACCATAACGGAAAAGATGGTGTTTATCATAATATGTAACGGTCCCCGATCTACCATTAATAAAATAATGACGATTTCGATAAGAATTATCTGAATGGATAGCTAGACTACCACAAATGGCACATTGTCGTTTGCTCGCAGTCCTTTTCATCCATTCTAACGAGATACTGGAACTTTCCTCTTCGGCAAAGCCCGAGGGTTCTGTGGCAAATCCCGTACTCCACATTTCTGGCAATACATAGAGATCACTGTCAGGTTCTTTCTCAATCAGTTGTTCGACCCGTTTGATGTTCTCTATTGGGGTTCCCCACACGATGTCTAATTGTACAATTGTTACCTTCATTTGATATAGAATTCTTGTGTAAGTGCTTGATACCAAGGACTTCTTTTATTAGGTGATAGCTCAATAACAACTTCTTTTTTATAAATCTTATTTACAGGAAGTTTTGTAAATTCAATCAACTGACGCTTCGGGGCTTTGAGGGGCGTAGTCTTAACGAGACAGACCCGACTCGGAAAGAAACCTTCCATCCGTGCTAATGCCTCTAACTCGGAATGTTTTTCCATCGGAATAACCAAGGAGAAAAGACCTTCTTTCTTCAGTAACCTATATGCAGACTTTGTCAGATTTTTATAAGTAAGGCTGACGGTATGTCTGGCAATCGTACGTTGTTCATCAGGACATCTCAGAGAACCGACGAAATATGGTGGATTACAGACAATGGCATCGAATCCATCGGCATCTTCCATTCGTGAAACATCCTTCTGGCAAATGTTGATCCGCTCCGAAAACGGCGAATTCATCACATTTTCTGATGCTTGTTCTACGGCATCCTTGTCGATGTCAATACCCACGATGTCGGCCTGCGGGAAACGTTGTGCCATCATCATGGCGATCAGACCTGTACCCGTTCCAATGTCTAGGATACGACTTTGTTCTTCTGGAACTTGTGCCCAAGCGCCGAGCAGCGTCCCGTCGGTACCCACTTTCATCGCACAACGCTCCTGATGAACGGTGAATTGTTTGAATTTGAAATAATCGTTTGCCATTTTCGGGTACAAAGATACTAATTATTTGTTAATTCTTGCGTATATCATTCTTCATTCTTAATTATTATTAGTAACTTTGCACCCAATTTTAAAGAAAGTAGAGAAGCAGTAATATGAGTAAACCAAGTAAGAATTCCCCATTTCAAATGATAGCCGATATCGACGGCGACTTCCAAGACGTACTCGATATCAGTACTCCGAAGCAAGTTCCCATTCTTCCCGTACGCAATCTGGTACTGTTTCCAGGCGTGGTCTCCCCTATCCTCATCGGACGGGATTCCAGCAAGATAGTTGTCCAAAAAGCGGAGAAAAAAGGCGATTTGATCGGTATTGTATGTCAGCGTGACCCTGACGTGGATGTTCCTATGGAAGACGATCTCTATCGGATTGGTGTCTATGCGAAAGTGATGAAGCTGCTGACACTTCCCAATGGTAACATCACGGCCATCGTACAATGTTATAGTCGTCTGTGCCTGATGAAGATCACGAAGAGTCTCCCCCATCTCGAAGGTGAGGTTGAGGCATTGACCGATATTGAGCCGGAAAAGAGAGATCGTGAGTTCAAGACGGCCATCGACGACCTGAGGAGTATGGTGAATGAGTATATCAACATCAGCGAGGAAATTCCCGACGAGGCTACCTTCGCCATCAAGAACATCTCCAACAACATCATGGCGCTCAACTTCGTATGTTCGAACCTGCCCTTTCCCACCAAAGAGAAGATCCGTCTGCTGGAGATGGAGTCCGTCAAGGAGCGTCTATTCAATGTCATGAAGCTCATTAACCGCGAGATCAACCTCCAGAACCTGAAGGCCGACATCCGTAACAAGACGCGTGAGGATATCGACGAACAGCAGCGCAACTACTTCCTGCAACAGCAGATCAAGAACATGCAGGCCGAGATGGGCCACGGAGAGTCTTCGCCTGAGAAATACGAGCTCCTCAAGAAAGCAGAAGGTAAGAAATGGTCTGCCGAGGTCGATAAAGTCTTCCATAAGGAGGCCGACAAACTCGACAACCTGAATCCTCAAAGTCCCGAATTCAACGTACAACTCTCCTACCTTCAGACCTTCGTAAGTCTGCCTTGGGGAGAATACACCAAAGACGATCTGGATCTCAAGCGTGCCCAAAAGATCCTCGACCAGGACCATTACGGCATGGAAAAGGTGAAAGAGCGCATCCTCGAGCACATGGCGGTGCTGGCCTTGCGAGGCGACCAGAAGAGCCCGATCATCTGTCTCTATGGCCCTCCAGGTGTCGGTAAGACGTCCTTGGGCAAGTCGATTGCCGCAGCCATGAAGCGTAAGTACGTCCGTATGTCACTCGGTGGTTTGCACGACGAGGCAGAGATTCGTGGCCATCGTCGTACCTATATCGGTGCAATGCCAGGCCGCATCATCAAGTCTATCCAGAAAGCCGGATCTTCCAACCCTGTGTTCATCCTCGATGAGATCGACAAGGTGACACAGATGACCCACAACGGCGACCCAGCCTCTGCCCTGCTCGAAGTGCTGGATCCTGAGCAGAACAATGCCTTCCACGACAATTATCTCGACGTGGACTACGACCTTTCTCAGGTGCTTTTCATCGCTACAGCCAACAACCTGAGTACCATCCCAAGACCCCTACTCGACCGTATGGAAGTAATCGAAGTAAGTGGTTATATCACAGAGGAAAAGATACAGATTGCCAAGCGACACTTGATACCTCGCGAGTTGAATAATACCGGCTTGAGCATCAAGGACCTGAAGCCCAGCTTCAACAAGGCAGCCATCGAGATGATCATCGAGCGATACACACGAGAGAGTGGTGTCCGTCAGTTGGAGAAGCAGATCAACAAGTCGTTGCGTAAGATTGCTTTCAAGCGTCAGATCGAGGAGAGTGCCAACTATAAGAAGATCACACCGGCCGAGATCGAAGACCTGTTGGGCAAACCGCCATTCTATCGTGATATCTACCAGGGCAACGACTATGCCGGTGTTGTAACGGGATTGGCCTGGACCAGTGTCGGCGGAGAGATACTCTTCATCGAGACCTCGCTGTCGAAGGGTAAGGGTTCGAAGCTTACGCTGACCGGAAACCTGGGCGACGTGATGAAGGAATCGGCCATCCTTGCCTTGGAATACGTGAAGGCTCATGCCGAGACCCTCAACATCGACTATCGTATCTTCGACAACTGGAACATCCATATCCATGTGCCCGAGGGTGCCACACCGAAAGACGGTCCGTCGGCAGGTATCACCATCGCCACCTCCATTGCCTCTGCCCTCACCCAACGCAAGGTTCGCAAGAACACGGCCATGACGGGCGAGATCACGCTTCGTGGCAAGGTGCTCCCCGTAGGCGGCATCAAGGAAAAGATCCTTGCCGCCAAGCGTGCAGGCATCACCGACATCGTGATGTGTCGTGAGAACGAGAAGGATATCCTTGAGATTCCTGATATGTACCTGAAGGGTGTGAAGTTCCATTATGTGGAGAGCGTACAGGACGTATGGCAATTCGCCCTGACCGATGAAATCGTGAAAAACCCGCTCGACTTCACCATTCCCGAAGACGACGACAAAGAGAAGAAGGAATGACGTTCGAAGTTCAACATAGTGATCAGGCCAGCGATGCCCGTGCCGGTATTATAACCACCGACCACGGCCAGATCCAGACACCTATTTTCATGCCTGTCGGAACGGTGGGTAGCGTGAAGGGGGTTCACTTTTCCGAACTGCGCGAGCAGATCAAGGCCCAGATCATCCTCGGAAATACCTATCACCTCTATCTGCGTCCTGGACTGGAAGTGCTGCGCAATGCCGGCGGACTTCATCAGTTCAACACTTGGGATCGTCCTATCCTGACTGACTCAGGCGGTTTCCAGGTATTCTCGCTCACCGGCATCCGTAAGCTTTCCGAACAGGGTTGTGAATTTCAGAGCCATATCGACGGTTCCCGTCATATCTTCACCCCGGAGAATGTGATGGATACCCAGCGTGTGATCGGAGCGGACATCATGATGGCGCTCGACGAGTGTCCTCCGGGACAGAGCGACTATCAATATGCCTCTAAGAGTCTTGGACTTACGCAGAGATGGCTGGAGCGTTGTGTGAAGCATTTCAACGAGACCGAGCCCCTCTACGGCTATCGCCAGACGCTCTTCCCCATCGTGCAGGGCTGTACCTACAAAGACTTGCGCCAAGAGGCCGCCAAACATGTGTGCGACGTGCTCTCCCGACTCGACGACGGCGGTGGTGCATCCATCGGCGGACTGGCTGTGGGCGAGCCGACAGAGGTGATGTACGACATGATCGAAGTCGTCAACGAGATACTGCCCAAGGACCGTCCCCGTTACCTGATGGGTGTCGGCACGCCCCAAAACATTCTGGAGGCCATCGAACGCGGCGTGGATATGTTCGACTGCGTCATGCCTACCCGCAACGGCCGTAACGCCATGCTCTTCACCTACGAGGGAACGATGAACATGCGCAACAAGAAATGGGAGAATGACTTTTCACCCATCGATCCCGACGGCTGCGACGTCGACCGCATCCATTCCAAGGCCTATCTCCACCACCTCTTCAAGGCACAGGAGCTATTGGCCATGCAGATTGCCAGCATCCACAACCTGGCGTTCTATCTGCGGCTCGTCGGCGATGCCCGTCAGCATATCCTGGCAGGCGACTTCGTGACGTGGAAACGTAGTATCATTGATCAATTAGGAAAGCGCCGATGAAGAAGAGCAAATATTTCAGAGTACGATGCCGCCGGGCAGGACGCTTCCTCATGAAGTCTCTCCGATGGACGAGGTCTCATCTCCGTTGGATGAAACATCTCAATCCGTTCCGCTATCTGTCGCGCCTCGACCGATACATCATGGTCAAGTTCATCGGCACGTACATTTATTCCATCGCGCTGATCATCTCCATCGCCATCGTCTTCGACATTAACGAGAACCTGTCGAAATTCTCCCAGTACGGCGCCCCGCTGAAGGCCATTGCCTTCGATTATTACGCAAACTTCGTGCCCTATTTCGCCAATCTGTTCTCGCCCCTGTTCGTCTTCATTGCCGTCATCTTCTTCACGTCGAAGCTGGCAGGCAACAGTGAGATCATCGCCATGCTGGCCGCTGGCGTCAGTTTCAAGCGGCTGATGAAGCCCTATCTCATCTCCGCCGCCCTGATTGCCGTGGTCAACTTCTATCTCGGCTCCAACGTCATTCCCCACGGAACAGTGGTGCGCCAGGATTTCGAGGCGAAGTACAAGAACAATACGAAGACGCTCTCGGCGAGCAACGTCCAGCTGATGGTCGGGCCGGGGGTGATCGCCTATATCCAGAACTACGACAACCGCACGAAGACAGGCTACGGCTTCTCGCTCGACAAGTTCGAGAACAAGAAGCTCGTTAGCCACATGACGGCCTCCAGCATCCGTTACGACTCCATCAGCGATGAGCGCTACCACTGGAAGGCACAGAACTACAAGATCCGCCGTCTGAAGGGTCTGCGCGAGGAGATTACCAGCGGCAGCGTCATCGACACGCTGATCCAGATGGAGCCGATGGACCTGGTTTTCTCGAAGGGACAGCAGGAGACGCTCACCTCCGCCGAGCTCTGGCAGTATATCAACAAGCAGACGGAGCGCGGCTCGAGCAACGTCGTGCAGTACGAGGTGGAATGGCACAAGCGCATCGCCACCAGCTTTGCCTCGTTCATCCTGACCATCATCGGCGCCAGCCTCTCCAGCCGCAAGCGAAAGGGCGGCATGGGCCTCTATCTGGGTATCGGACTGGCGCTCTCCTTTACCTATATCCTGCTGCAGACGATCAGCTCAACCTTCGCCATCAATGCCGACACCCCGCCGATGCTCGCAGCGTGGATACCGAACATCCTCTACGCGATCATCGCCTATTTCTGTTATAGACAAGCACCAAACTAATGAAATTCGAAGAAACATACCTCAACGACAATATCCTCGATGCATTGTATGACATGCATTTCGATGAGATGACGCCCATCCAGGAACGCTGTATCCCCGAGATCCTCGACGGCTACGACGTGCTGGGCGTGGCGCAGACCGGTACGGGCAAGACCGCCGCCTATCTGCTGCCGATCCTCTCGCTGCTCGACGACGGCGGCTATCCGAAGGACGCGATCAACTGCGTGGTGATGTCGCCGACGCGCGAGCTCGCCCAGCAGATCGACCAGGCCATGCAGGGTTTCGGCTACTACCTCGACGAGGTGAGCAGCGTGGCCGTCTATGGCGGTAACGACGGTGGCCGCTACGACCAGGAGCTGCGCGGCATGCGACTGGGCGCCGACGTGCTCATCGCCACCCCGGGCCGACTGCTCAGCCATCTGAAGGTGGGCAACCTCGACCTCTCGCGCTGCTCGTTCTTTGTGCTCGACGAGGCCGACCGCATGCTCGACATGGGTTTCATCGACGACATCATGAAGATCGTCAAGGAGCTGCCCGAGAAGTGTCAGC
>Ga0310695_10008675_pt1 | contig 15583 bp, 15 predicted proteins | sample RumenRJG_04DNA_FD_203882 | JGI IMG/M metagenome (GOLD analysis project Ga0310695, IMG submission 203882) | Bovine rumen microbial communities from Lethbridge, Alberta, Canada - RJG_04 (v2) (version 2) | ecosystem: Host-associated > Mammals > Digestive system > Stomach > Rumen | place: Canada...
ACTTTCGCAATGCTGCCGGAATACATGTTGGTTCCCAGCAGGGCGGACAGCACGATACCGACGCGGGATTTTCCCTCGCCGCCTTTCCCAACCAGCATGAGCATCTTTTGAGCTTTGGTACAGGGAATCAGGCAATAGCCCATATACTCCTGAAGTGTCAGAATGTCCTCCGGGATCAGCAGCTCATCCAGGAAGCGCAGCCAGTGTTCCGGCTTTTTCGCATCAGGGTTGTATGCCACCGGCAAGCGGTTCAGGCAAAACTCTTTGGCGGGATCAAAATGCCCATCCAGAAATACCCGACCATTGGCTACATGGATGCGGTCATGATAGACAGGCAGCGGCGGTGAATAGCATTCCGCGCGCAGCACATCCAACAGGCCTGTGACCTTCCGGGAGATGCCGCGGCGGATATACGGCTTGAGCTTTTCGTAGATCAGATTCTTGATCCAGCTCTCATCCGTCACCTTGCCGTCTGCCGTGAAGAAACATTCATGAATGCAGATCATAGGATGCTCGTACACAAATTCCTCACAGAACAGCACCTCGTCGATCTTGTCTCCATCCAGCCAGGCCGGCGCATCACGTTTAGAATACATCGTCATCCGTGATCTCTCCCTTCTGTAAGGCCCTTTTGAATCGCGCGAGCATTCCGCCCATCAGATATGTGACGCAGTCTTGCCGTTCCTGCTCCGTACCCCCGGAAAGCAAATCTGCCAGACATACGATATAATCGTACATCTGGCAGTTCTTCGCGTATTCAATTGTGATGGGATCGCCTGCGCTCTGCGGTGCGGTCAGGCGCTTTTGCCGGTGCAGCATCGTTTCCATCTCCAACAGCACCTCATAGCATTGCGTTTCGGGGCTTTTCAGCCGCGGCGGTGGAGGCGGTCCCGGAATCCCCGGCGCGATTCCAAAATCTGCCGCCAGCCGTTCCGCTGCCTCTTTGACCGGCAGGCGGAACAGCCGTGCGGCAAAGTCGATCACATCCCCATCGGCTCCACAGCCGAAGCAGTGGAAGCGCTCGTCCAGTTTCATGCTGGGGTGGTGATCCTCATGGAACGGACAGCAGGCCATCCCATACCGATTCACAGCCAGTCCATAGTGTTCTGCCGCCTCGCGGGCTGTGACGAGGCTCTTGATTCTTTTGAAGTCTACAAATATGGTGCGTCACTCCTTTTCAGATTTCCGGCAACAGGAAACGACCTGAAACCATCCGCCGAGGTACGGTGGTACGCACGGTACGGAAGATTTCAGGTCGCTGCGTTTTTTCTTGTCCTGTTTCCGCTTCTGTAAGAGTATACGCTCCGGCTCGAAAACTTTGCAGGAAATCGACAAAATTGCAATTTTGCAATTGACCCTGGAGGAAAAATTGCAGATTTGCAATTTGACATCATGTCAGCCAAAAAGTGATACCATTTTTCCTGGCGTTGATGTCAAATACTGAGGAAAGTGATACCAGCGCACATTGAAGTGTTATGGAGTGGTATCAAAAGCGGCCGGAAATGCTGTCACTGTAGCATCATTCCCGACAGTTTTTGATACCAGATCAGTTCGAAAAATTTAAGCAAAAATATTACTGGCTGTACGGATTATCGTACAGCCACTTCTTTATAATGGGTTTTGCTCAGCGGAGGTGCTGAACAAGCAGGCTGATCGAGGGAAACTTTTTGGACAACGTTTATGTTATTATCTGACATGTCCAAGGAAGTGTTTCTTCGACGGCAATCGCGCGCGGATTCCTGTACAATTCATCGAGGAGGCGAAGAATATGAACGAAAATGAATTTCTGCCGGGGACTATCCCGGACCGCATCGTAGATCTAAAGCGCATGACAAACGTCAACAACAAAACCATCGCAGCGAAAACCGGCATCTCGGAATCCTTGCTCAGCCGTATCGAGAGCGGCAAACAGCAGAGTGTCAACGACGATGTGGTGCTGAAGCTGGCAAAGTTTTTCGGCGTGTCCACAGACTTTCTGCTTGGCCGGACGAATGTGCCGGACAAAAAGAATTATACGATCGAGGAACTGGGGCTTTCCGCACAGGCGGCGCGCAATCTCTATACCGGCAGCGTCGATGTGAATGTCGTGAACCGGCTCCTGGCTGAGCCAGAGTTTGCCACGCTCACCCTTATGATCGCGGATTACTTTGACGACAGCTACGCCGCGGCCATTGCCACGCAGAATCAGATTCATCAGAGCACCGCCGAGTTGTTCAGCCGTATTGCGCGCGAGGACAAACAGAAGCGGCAGAAAGCGACCTCCCTTTCCAAACAGGCGCGGGCGCAATGCACGCCGCTATATAAGACGGAGCTTGCGCAGATGGCCACGCAATTTGAAAAAACCTTGAAGGCGATCAAGAAGGATTTGCCGGATAAGGCGAGCGATGCAAAGGCCATGACGAAACAAGCCTTCGATCATATGGTAGAGGAGCTGACAAAAAACGGCAGTGCCGTGGACATCCTCTCCGTGAAACCGGAGCAAATTGCGGAAAGCCTTTGCGCTTATGCCAGCGTCATGGACGGTGTGACTGATGAAATGAAAGCGAATTTTTACAATGCGGTGCTGCCGCTATTTCATGCGGGAGGATCAAAAGTTGGATGAGCTCACGAACGAAGAACTTGTTCTGTACGCGGCGGGCGGCTGTGACCGTGCGCGTAATCTGATGATGGAGAAGAACGAGGGACTTGTTGTTTCAAAAGCAAAGATCTATTGGGAGGGTATCTACTCGACCGGTATGGACAAGTCACTCACGCAGGATGACTTCATTCAGTTTGCCCGCATCGAGCTGTGGAAAGCAATTGACAAATTCAAACCAGAGCTGGGCAACAAGTTTTCAACTTATGCCGGTGTCTGCATCGAGAACAAATTGAAAAGCGTGGTTCGTTCGGTCAAGAAAAAATATGAGCGCGCGGGCGGCGAGCTGATCAGTATGGAGAAGTATGCCGGCACAGAGGAACAGCTTACTTACTACGAACAATATTTTGACCCTTACCAGCATGAGCCGGAGGAAATCGCAATACGACATGATCACTCCCAGTGGATCTTTTATGCGCTGCTCGATCTGCCGCTAAGAGAACGAACCTTTGCGGTCTATCGCTACAATTATCCGAACGGGAAGAAACGCAGTCAGGGTAGAACGGCGAAGCATTTTTATCTCTCCAGAGTGCGTGAGAAAAACATGGAACGGTCAACACGCGAGCTGTTTATGAAAAACTATCTGCGCAAGAAGCGGATCGTGGGTGCGTAATCGCTGCGGCGGGACGGGAGCTTTATATACCTCTTGCTCCGCCCGGCGGTGTTCGCTGCATTTCATTTCGCGCACGCCGCCTCCCATGAAAGGCGCACAGTTTCTGTTCACGCCTTCACAGAACCCCTGCGCCTTTCCGTCGCGGAAAGGTCTGCTGCCTGGGCGTGGGCAGCATCCCTTTTCGCGTCGTGCGGAGCAAAAGGTATAACTCACTAGACCTTGCGAGCAAGGTCGTTCGCCAAAGTCGGGCATGGCCCTCCCTTGGAGCCCTCCCGAATACCGGCAAAGTGTGGCCACACTTCATGACACTTTGCATTTTTTGCCGGTATTCCTTTTCGCTCACTATTTCAAAACCTCAAGAATTGAGTTTTGAAATAACGAGCGAAAACAAAAAACGGACCGGAGCCGCACATGAAAAATGTGCAAACTCCGATCCGTTTTTTGCGCTGAGGAGATACGATACGAAGGAACGATAAGTTGATGAAGGTAATGCGACCCGCACAATTATCAGTGGCGACTGTGTACGGTTCATCCCCACGGGCGTGGGGCTAATGGCAAGCTTTTCGATCTGCGCATTTGCCGTGTTCGGTTCATCCCCACGTGCGTGGGGCTAATGGTCACGCTGTAGACCTTGACCGCGTTGCCGTTCGGTTCATCCCCACGTGCGTGGGGCTAATGACAGGCAGAGCGTCGATCGCGTCATCGACATACGGTTCATCCCCACGTGCGTGGGGCTAATGTTTAGGCCGAGAAAAGCCTTGATCGGGAAAACCGGTTCATCCCCACGTGCGTGGGGCTAATGCTGTCAGAGTTCGCGTAGCTAATAGCTGTCTGCGGTTCATCCCCACATGCGTGGGGCTAATGAAGATCGGCTCAAAATGCTGCTCACGGCGAGCGGTTCATCCCCACGTGCGTGGGGCTAATGCTGATCTGCGCGGTCACAAGCCCCTCATTGTCCGGTTCATCCCCACGTGCGTGGGGCTAATGGCAGCAAAGACCCGGTTGAGCTGGCGGCGGACGGTTCATCCCCACGTGCGTGGGGCTAATGGCGGCGACAAGGGCGCGTTTCTGCGCCATCGGTTCATCCCCACGTGCGTGGGGCTAATGCTGTGCGAAGGAAAACGACACAGCGAATCTCACGGTTCATCCCCACGTGCGTGGGGCTAATGGCGGCGGCGACAAGGGCGCGTTTCTGCGCCATCGGTTCATCCCCACGTGCGTGGGGCTAATAACGCTTGAGTGTTACGCGGCAGCGATGAAGCACGGTTCATCCCCACGTGCGTGGGGCTAATGTTTACGCGCAGCTCAACAGAGTTGTCAATGATCGGTTCATCCCCACATGCGTGGGCCTAATCCCTTGACGGCCTGGATATTGAACTTTGCGGCTCGGTTCATCCCCACGTGCGTGGGGCGCGTCATTTTTTCAACAACAGCATCCCGAGACCGTATGCCTTGCCCGGGCCGATGCCGTGCCGGAGTGCTTGTTTGAACTGCTCTTCGTTCGTGATCTGGAGGGTGCCGGAATAACGGTAGGAGTCCAGATACAGCTTCCCGCCCTTCTCTGCCGGGTGGACGGCGCTTTCTTTTTCCCCGGCAGATTCCTGGGCTTCCAGTATTGCGAAACCGTTCTGCTCCGCTTTGCGGTTCAGCCATACAAGGCGCTCCTCCTGTGTGCGGAGAATACGGCGTCGGCTGTTGCGGTTCTCCCCGTCTGGCACCTTCTTGAAGGGCATGGTCAGCAGATCAAAGCCCCAGACCTGCCCCTTTTTCATGGATGCGAGCCAATCACTCAGCTCCCGCTCCCCGGCGAGGAGCATCCAAGGAAGAATTTTGCTGCGGTCAATCGGCAGCCCCGCGTACAGGTACAGAGCCACCTTTTGGCCCTGCGCCTGGACGCGATACGAAAGCTCTGCTTCCTGACGCGGAAGTTGGTAAAGTCCGGCGACAAGACGGTGCATTTTCTGCGCGTCACGCAGCGCTGCGCGAACCGAGGGATCAGAAAGGCTCATCTCAATTTTGGACAGATACATCAGCATCCTCCTTCACAACACCACGCCAGACACGCCGCAACGCAAATTCCCGGTTTCCGCTCAAAAGGCGGTCGGGCCGCAGATAACTGGAAAGCATGGGTGAAGCCTGTTCCACCTCGCAAAGCATGGGAGCGGCAGCGCGATCCGCCGCCGGATACCGGGCAAGCGCATCCTGCAAAGAAACGTAATCCGCTGTCACCGCGTCCAGCACCGGACGCGAAGGCACACAGTTTTTTCGTCCCAGATAGAGCGGCCATTTGGGCTCTTTAAGTGCAGACACAAGACGCGCACGCCAGGTATCGTCTGTCTTAATGAATATGGTGAAGCAAGCGTCCTGCAAATACGCGCGGCGGGAGATGATCGTATTACCGCCGCTTTTCGGCTTTCCCTCGGCATTGCGGAGCGGATTTCCGGTCACCGTCTGAAAATCCACAGCCCGCAGGCCGGGGCGATCTGCCCGCACTGCAACCGTAATCGCCTTGCTCAGATCATAGAGCGCAGGGCTTCCGCGTTCCAGCCCAAGCGCACAGCCAAGCAGGCCGACGATCCCGGACTTGGTGGGGAAATCGGCGCTGTCCCGGAAATCCCATTTGGACATTTCACCCCAGGCTTGCAAAGCGCCCTCCAGCCGCAGGATCAAAAGCGCTTTCTTTTCGGGCATAACAGCACCTCACTGCAAGGCTGCCGCAGCAGCCTCAACCAGCTCCGGGAACACCGTAAAGGATTTCGTTGCATATTCGGGCTTTACATCGTATTTATCCACGCTGAACCAGAGGCGCTCTTCCACCGGCAGGGCAAAATTCCGAACCATCATGTCAGATTCCGCTGCAAGCCTGCGAATACTTTCTTCAACCGGGTCAGCCGCCGAGACAGGTTTGACAAAGGCATTGACCAGACTGGTTGGAACCTTTTTCGTTTTGCATTCCACGAGAATTGCGCTCGGCAGTACGTGGCCCGAAAAGCTGTTCTGTTTGCCGCCGGGATCAGTAAAGGCCATTGCGCGCAGCAGCGCGGGCAGCGCCTTTTTCACGATCTGATCGGCATCCTCGGAGTATTTGAGGTTTTCACTCAGCGCGTCGGTATCCAGTGAAGCATAGATGTAGTAGCAGGAAGCGTTGTAATCTGCATCGCCGATCATGGCGGCGCCCTTTTCATCAATTGTCTCGCCGCGCAGAAGATCGTCCATTGCAGTAAAATAATCAGATTCCACACATACCTTACCGGTAGAGATCGCCTGCGCCACCTGCATCGCGGCCTCCACATCCCGGAAGGCGTCACAGGTCACCATACGGCCAAAGAGGGCGATGTCCAGTGTTATCGGCCGCACATCCGCACCTGTGACTGCGTCCTGAAGATCCTTGGCTTTCAGCTTTTCCACATCTTTGACATTCTTGCAGGAATCCAGCTTCTCCTTTACGGCAGATGCGGCAGCCTCAATATCCCCCGGCGCAAAGAAAATGATCTGGGCCGTTGTACCATCCTTGGTTTCCTTCCCGTCTTTGTTGCCAAAGCCGGTAATTTTCGGCGTAACTGCCTCAACATATTCCGGGTTAACACCCATCTCCAGCAGCTTTTGTGCGACCAGAGCGGGTAGCTTGCGCGTGCGAATGCCAAGATTTTCTTCGCCAATCTCGGATTTGAGAAGCTCCGATGTGCGCCAGCTCCGCTTGAGGCACTGGCTGGAAATGCGCCCGCGTGTGACACCGCCAAATACACAGGTCTTCGGTGCGCCGGTATCGTCCCGGTTCAGATTCGTGGGAGGGTAATTCTTCAACATATGGATTTCGTAAAGCATCTTTATTACTCCTTATCTTCAATAATCGTGTCTCCGGAGAAAACAGCTCTTGCCCATTTTCTCTGCACCGTCTGTGAATCGCTGTTCCAGTAAATCAAATCGTCCAGCAGACCGGAGAAATCAATATGACGTCGATCTGATTTCTGACGGATCAATTTCACCAGGCGGCTCAGCTTCGTCAGCATGTAGCCGTCAGCATCCCATCCGGTGTCGAGAAGGATTTCCACGCGATGTGCTATACTGTCGGACAAGTCGCCGGTCTTTATCAGGGCCGCGATAACTTGCTCAAGGGGAGTGCCCTCATCATCGCCTGCGTCCCACAGGCAGCGCAGGCAGGCAACCACAAACCATTTTTCTTCCTGCCACTTGTCTACCGACGCGGGAAGACAGCGGTAAAATGCAGTCAGCGCCGAACCGTCGGCGTCCTGTATCATTGTCCCGGCTTCCCTCCGCAGGGCTGCCCGTTCTCCGTTTCCAAGACGATTCAGACGGTCAAAAAACTGCCTTTGGTTTTCTGTCATAGACGAACCTCCTTTTTCAGTTTCTTTATACTCTTGTACAGGATGCCTCTTTGCTGCTCCGCAACGGCAAGCGCCGCTGCACGCAGATTCAGCGACCCGACAGCCGCTGAAAAGGCATTTTCGGCATAATCCGCCGCATCATCACAAAAGGCCGCAAGATCATCTTTTCCAGGAGCGGTTGTTGCCGCCTGGTCACAAAAATGCCAGAAGCGTTTCTCACATGCCTGATAATACTGCTGCACGGAAAGTGAAGCGGCAGCATCCGGGAGAACCGCAATTTTGGAAAAAGCCTTGCGAAGCGCGTTTGCCAAGGTTTCCGACATTTGTATGCACAATCGCAGCATGTCCACAGTATTGCCCTTTTCCGTCAGGGCAAGGGGGAAGGAAAAGCTATGTCGGTATATCCCGAGATAACTCGCTTGACTGGTTTCAACACCATAGAGCGTGAGATCGACAGTATCCCAATACTGATGATTTCGATAGAAGGTCAAAAGCTGTGATGCCTGCCCTCCCGGAATATTGACAATATCGCTGAGATTGCGCCAGATCGCCCTGTCAGCGCTCGGGCGCATCGGAAAGAATCCGTCTTTTCCGACCCTGTATGTAACATAAGGATCGCGCCAGCTCGGTTTGTTGACAAAGTTTTCCCCTTGACACAGATAAACAGAAGACACGGTTCCGTCTTCGTTGGGAAGCAAGTGAATCCTTCGCGTTGGAAACAACATTCCGTGAAGCCATGAGGTCTTTCCGACTTCCAGTTTTGGGATGACTGGCGCGGTCCTTCGCCACAAAACAGGCGGAGAGTCGAACTGTATGCCTATGCTGTCGATGGGAAGCAATGTAAATACAAGGCTTTCAAACAGATTATTTCCTTGTATAACACCATAATATGGCGGCGAGGCGTTCACACCGGATGGGTATCCCTGTGCCGCAGCCGTGCAGAACAGATATGTTGTCAGCAAGAGTCGCATAGCTTCGTCCGGAGTGATCCTTGCGGTGGATTTGGAGCCGTGGTCAAAATGCGTATGGTTGTTGCCATTGGCTCGTGTAAAATCAAGTACCGTCACGGGTTTTGGATCACCATCCATTGCCGGATCATACTTGCTCTGCAAGAACGGTCTATCCTCATCAAACAGATCGAAGCTCACGCCTTCTGATCGGCATTGCGCAATATAGGCCTCTATCAGATTCTGATCAAAACTGCCGGCGTCCAGAAAGTCTTCAATGTCGAGCTCACTCTCCGGCCGCAGTGCATCCATCAGAAACAGACCAAGAAAACGGTACAGACTGTATTCTTCCAATGGGGATACGGAGGAAATCTCGCGCAGTTCATGCGCTCGCATAAGAGTATCACGGATGCCCAGCATTTCTTCCCGTCCGTCTTGTGTTACAACAGGAATCCATCCCTGATCCAAGACATTAAATGATGCGCTCATAACTCACCTTCTTTTATGATCAATCCCAATTCCGGGTCAAATCGCAATATCTTACCGTTGCTCAGACGAGCGTTCCCCTTCTCGTCTGTCGGGACTATTCGTGTGCCGGATAACAACATGGTGCCTCTGATTCCCCAAGCAGCGGGCAACAGTCCCAGCCTGCTGACGCGGACAGATACACTCTGCTTCATCACCCGCTCTGCTGCGCTATGATCCCAGACAGAAGCGGTTCTATACTCCCCCTCTGCTTTCATAAAGGGATGCAAGCGTTTCATATTCTCCGGCGAAAGGAGAGCAAGCCTGATCGTCGGTTCTCCGAGGCGTGTTTTTGCAGAGAGGCTGAACGATTCCTCATCGTCATCATAGAGCGCGAATCCATCGAGAGCAGAGAATAACTTGTCTGGAGCGTTCAGTAAATATTGTTGGCTTGCTCCGGCATCCACCTCATCACGCAGAATTTTCTTTCTCCAGGCATTGATCTCGTCTTCAGGCACGTTCGACGGATCATAGCCCTTCTGCACCATAGCTGCAAGGTCTTCCGGAATCTGAACACTGTTTTTCTCAACAAGAATCCGCCGCGCACTGTTTAGAAGGCACTCCGGATAGACATAAGCGCTCGCGCCATAGCTTCTTCCCGCTTTCGGCACCATCACCGTAACCGAGGCTGCTTTATGTGAGGCAGGACGCTCCGTGTCCTCGTGGCGGAACACTCGGCCCATTCGCTGGAGAAGCAAATCTATTGGGGCTATCGCGGTTAACATAACGTCAAAGTCTACATCCAATGACTGCTCGACAACCTGTGTTGCGACCAGAATTGACCGCTTTGGCCGTTTGGACTTGTCTTTCCCATATCTTCTTATGCACTCTCGCTCAATTTCTGACCGCCGCCCTGCCGGGAACTGAGCATGAAACAATATCAAATCCCCGCTGTATCGCTCACGGATTGCCGAATAGACTTCCTGCGCCTCTCTGACGGTGTTCATCAATACGCAGAGACAGCCACCGTCTGTCACTTCTTGGATTGCCGCCTCGGCAATGCTTTCCGGTTCATTCAGAATCGGACTAAGGCATGTGGAAATGGTTAACCTATGGCTGGTCTCGAATATCTTATATTCCTGTGCGGTGTTGTCCTGCCCAAGCATGGTGATTATGGGATACTCCCCTGACAGGCGTTTGGATGTATAGGGGGCAAGGAGTTTCTCTTTCATTGCAGGCGACAGCGTAGCCGAGAGCATCACAACCGGAATTTTCAGAGCTTTGCACCATTCCAGCAGTCGGACAAGAATCTCACTCATATATGCGTCATAGGAGTGTATTTCATCAATGATGAGGACTTTGTTTGAAAGGCCGAGCAGACGTAGTACACCGTATTTTACGTTTGTGGCTGCAAGCATAGCCTGATCCACAGTTCCAACGGCGTATTGTCCCAAGAGGCCACGTTTCAAAGGTGCAAGCCAAGTGGCTATTTCACTCTGCTCATCAGGTGAGTTGGACGAATATATCTGCGGAGTTTCCAACCAGGCCATCGAATGTAGCAGTCGTACTACAGATGATAAATTGTGCATTCCTAAAAGAGCATGTGCCCGTGTTACCATCTGGTTAGCGGTAGCGGCTGTCGGAAGTGCAATATAGAAACCGTCTTTCCCCCATTGCGACGCCATCTGAACAGCAGCATAGATACCAGCCTCTGTTTTCCCTTCTCCCATGGGTGCTTCAATCAGGACGGCGAGGGGCTTTATTCTCGCGGAATGTATCTGACGCTCAATTTCGCGCTGCATAGGCCGCTTTCCATTAACAGGAATATTGGGCCATAGACCGCAAAAATCCTGCGGCCAAGTGACATGCTTTGGCTTTAAGCCGCTCTCAAGCAGAAACTTTTGTGTTATTGCCTGGATTCTATCGTCAGCATTGTCGTCCCTGATCCAAGCTTCCGCATCGGAAAAACTGCTTCCGGATGCTATCCAGTCCGAGAGGATCATAACACCAAGCAGCACCGAAGCTATGGAGCCCTGCTTTTCTTTCTGGAAGGATGGGAGCCGAATGGCTTGATCTCCGAGAAACTTTTTCTTCAGTTCAGCCTCCAGAGACACGCGGAACGCTTGCCAAGCAGAGTTCTGATTGTAGCTTCCGTTTCCCGTTTTCCCTTGGTGATGTGCTCCTACAATCTTTGACATTAGAGTGCAGGACTGTCGATTCTCCCCACACTCTTTCCAAAACGTGCGGAGGAAACTCTGCCCTGTTTTTTCATGCCTGATTCCGGGCATGAACACTTCATGCAGTGTCGATTCGCTTTCTATTGCTTGCCTTATTTCCTCATCTTTTACCTGAAAGCTGTATTCTATTTTCCCGAGGTCATGCAGCGAAACAAGATAACCGACAAAGCCCGTCAATTGATCTCTGTCCATTGACAGGTCATCGCATAGCTGCTCTCTAACCCCCGCAGATAACAGTTCGTCCACGAGAACCATGGCAACCATGCCACTGATTTTCGCATGTGTGGGAACTGATTGAAATGGTGAAGTTTTTGCCCAAAAATCACTGCTATTCATGACATTTTCAAATTCTTACGTCTTTCGACACTGTCCTTAAGTACATATTTCCTCGAATACTTCCATAATATGTGTATTATACACAGCCTCAAGCCGTATTTCAACACGAATTCAACTGTCATATCCAGAAAAGAAGATGTTAAAAACCACTTCAAACATTCCCGTTGTTTTTTATCATTTACCATGCTACAATAATTGCAGAGAGGAGTGATTACATGCGAAGCCAGCAAGAAGTCAGTGCGATTATCAATCAGCTTTGTTCCGGTCTAAAGCCGCTGTTCCCGCAGGGCTCCATGGAGGCCATTCTGTTCGGCTCCTATGCGCGTGGAGAGGCGGACGCCGAATCGGATATCGACGTGATGGTGCTGGTGGATTCCTCCCGTCAGGACATCTCGGAAAAAACCTGGGAAATCAGCAGCGTGGCCGCCGATCTGCTTCTGGATCGCGGTGTGATGGTTTCCCCTATCGTGGAGAATCGTCGCTATTTCCAGGATAACATTGGATTTCTGCCTTTCTATCAGAATATCGCGCGGGAAGGAGTGCGTTACAGTGCTTGACGCTGCAAGAATCGACCTGTCGAAATATCGACTGGAGCGAGCGGGAGAGATGCTCAAAACCGCCCGACGCGATCTTGACGCAGGGGACTATGCCTCTGCGAACAATCGCGCCTATTACTGCGTCTTTCATGCCATGCGCGCCACACTTGCGCTGACAGGTGAGGATTATAAAAAGCATTCCGGCGTGATCTCCCGCTTTTCTGAGCAGTATTTGAAAACACACCTTCTTCCACCGGAGTTGAGTAAGATTATCTCGATGGCATCCATTATCCGCAATCGCAGCGATTATGAGGATTTTTATATCTGCTCAGTTTCAGATACCAAAAAGCTCGTTTCGGATGCGTCATTGTTTCTGGATGCGGTGACAGCATTTCTGGAAACGAAATACAGCGAATAAAAAAACAAGGCCAGGATTGACGGAGTACCCGCCAGTCCCGGCCTTGCTATAGTGTCAGATTTCTTTCATCTTTCCATCGGTCAGTACGTCAATCATGATCTTTGCACCGAGGCGGAAAGCATATATAAATGTCTCACAGTCTGTCAGCACATTGACCTCGTGCTGCGCGGTCATGTAGGCTTCAAACTGTTCCCTCTGTTTTTCGGTCAGGGTGCCAAGCAGGGCATCCCCAATCTTCACGACCTCATTGAGTGCCCTGGAATACTGGCTATCCTTTTTGAAGCTACGCTCGCTGGGGTGAATATCTCCCAAATAAAGATCTTCAAGAACTTGCATTTCGGCACCCCCTCAGAAGTAAACGAGCTCATGCAGCACAAGCTCTTCCGCACGGTTCTGGATGCTGTTCATGCGCGCGACCCACTCCATTTGATCAGAGGCTTTGAGGGCCTCGGTCACACCTTCCTGCTCAGCCATTTGCCGGGTGAGAAGCTCCATCCGATCCATGCAGGATTGATTGATCTCCGACAGGTGAAGATACATCTTTTCAGAGAGAAGCAGACTGGAAAAAAGAATAGGTCTATGTTCTTTCAGATAGTGCTTTCGCATCCTGCCATATTTGCCGATAGGTTTCTGTTCACTTTCTTTAAGTGCAAGATTTGGGAGAAGATAGTCTCCGCATCTATGGTATTGTATTATCATTTGTGCTCTCCTTTCACAGTTGTTCATGCAGCAAGAATTTATCTCATGAAGCATAAATGATGGATTCCATGGGCATTCCAGTCGACCTCTCGAATCAGTGTTTGAGATTCAATTCCCATTTTCTGGCTTTCTTTGATCTTCTCAAAGCATTGAAAAGGTAAAAAAGCTGACTGGAATATTGACTGGAATAAAGAAGAAACACAATGTACTGAACATAAATTAATGTACTAAAAGTGATTGGATTTCCAAGGGAATTTGCGTATTCGTGAACTTATTTCCTGTGTTGAGTGCTGACTGGAACCATGGCATTCAAGAGGTCAGCGGTTCGATCCCGCTTATCTCCACCAGGTACATTAAAGGAAAAAGTTCTGAATCAGAAATGATTTGGGACTTTTTTCTTGCTTTTAGCATGATTTGATATTGGTGGAAATTACCGCTTGAGGTGTATCCAAGCGCTCTTCTAACACTTTTTCTAACACCCATTTGGGCCGGAAACAAGCTGCTTTTAGCCTACCAGCGCCTCCGCCATGGACATCTTTCGCTTCGCATCCAGATGTCCGTAAGTGTTTGCCGTGGTCTTAATGTCACTGTGCCCCAGCCATTCTTGGACATCTTTGAGTGAGAAGCCCATGCTCAACAGGTTGCTGGCGGCGCTGTGACGGAGCTCGTGAAAACGGATATGCGGCATTCCGTTGGCTTTCAACAGTTTGGGAAACTTGTCCGACACATAATCTGGCGAGAAAGGCCTGCCATCACTCCACCGGAACACGGAGTCGCAGTCGTGGTAGGTGTCCCCAAAGAACTGCCTATCCTTCTCCTGCTGTGCTTTCAGGTTCAGCAGGAGTTCTTTGATCTCCGGCGTCATGGGAAACGAGCGACGGCTGGAAGTATTCTTGGTCTTGTCCTTGGCGACCACTGTGGTGACCTTGGAAACCGTGCGGCGGATCGTAATGGTCTCCGCTTCGAAGTTCACGCAGTCCCACTGAAGGCCCAGGGCCTCGCTGCGGCGCAGCCCATACAGAGCTGTCATTCGAATCAACGGATACAAGGGCTCATCCTTGATCTTCTCCAGCAGCTCATCGATCTGCGACTTAGTGTAGAAATGCGCCTCATATCGCTCACAGACCGGAAGCTTTACGAACTGGCAGGGATTCATGGAAATCAGCCCTTCCGACACACAGTAGAGCAGCGTCTGATTGAGAATGTTCTTCAAAAGCCGCAGACTTCTGGGAGCCAGACCGCCTTTTCCGTCCATTCGACCATTCTTTGCCTTCTCGTTGATATAGTCCTGGAGATTGAATTTGGTAATCTCGCGGAGCAAGGTCCCTTTCTCTCTCCAATATGGGAAAACGTGGTTCTTCATCAGCGTCTCATAGCCCTGCTTGGTCACCTCATCAATGGGATGCTCAAAGTCTCCTGTCTTGTCGGCATACCACATCTTGATTGCGTCCACGAAGGGAATGTTGGCCCGATCTGCCTCTTGCTGTGCACGAAGCTCTTCCGCCTTTTCAAAATTCTCCAAAGTCTCCCGCAGCAGCTTTTGTGCCTTGGTCTTGTTGCCCTTCACCGGAAGCTCTGTGTTGATCCATTTCTGCTTCCGTTTGCCATTTTCATAGGTGTTCAAAACGATATAATAGATGTTGTTTTTTGTTTGCAGGCTGCCTGTCATAATTATCATTTCTCCTTTCAATGACAGGTGCAAGAATAGCCCGCTGTTGCAGGTTCATTATACCTTACAGCAGCGGGCATTTCAAGCACACAATTGTTTTATTGACGCATGAACTCCACAACGTCGTTTTTCCTGATCCGAATGGCTGACCCGATACGGCGGCAGGGCAATTCCTTGTCCCGTATCAGCTTGTAAACTGTGTTTTTGCATACTGCGAGCAGCTCTGCAGTTTGCTGAACGGTCAGTACATCCGGGTAATCCTTAAACTGTGTCTTTGAGAATATTGCTTTTTCCGGCTGAACGTTTACAGCCAGGGCTTGATTCATAGGCATCCTCCTTTACAAGTCAAAAGTAAAAATAGATTTTCAAATATCCGTACAAGCGTACAAGTGTACGAGGGCTTCTTCCCGTACAGTTGTACGCTTGTACACTTGTTTTCATTTCGTTTTTAATATGAGTGGTGGTTTTGCAGCAGCTCAATTCCCAGGAAGCCGCGGACCCTGCGCCCATTCCCAATGTAAACATTGTTGGTGGCCTCCAGATTGTAGGTATCCTCATTTTCATGGAGAAAGGCGCTGAAGCTCCGTTCACTCAATGGGTGCAGAGAATTGTCCTCGCACCACAGCTTGTAAACGGTGTACAGCTCCTTCGTGCTGACCTCCATATCCGCTTTGAGGCGGAT
>Ga0310695_10008676_pt1 | contig 15581 bp, 7 predicted proteins | sample RumenRJG_04DNA_FD_203882 | JGI IMG/M metagenome (GOLD analysis project Ga0310695, IMG submission 203882) | Bovine rumen microbial communities from Lethbridge, Alberta, Canada - RJG_04 (v2) (version 2) | ecosystem: Host-associated > Mammals > Digestive system > Stomach > Rumen | place: Canada...
TCCGTTCTCGTTTTCGCGTGCGGTATCATGGTCTTCATCATGACGAGTATCGTGCCGAAGTTTGAGGAAATTTTTGCGGACTTCGACACGGAGTTGCCCGCGCTTACCCAGTGGCTCATGAAAACGTCCCACATGATCATGACCTACTGGTACTTGATTCCGGGCGTTCCTTTTGGAATCTGGCTTTTCATCAAGTTGACGACGAGCTTTAGCTACATGAGGTTCGGCTGGCACTTGTTCCTCCTGCGTCTGCCGATCTTTGGAAACTTGATTGAAAAGACGGTCGTCGCGCGAACGACTCGTACGCTTGGAACCTTGGTTCAATCCGGCGTTCCGATTCTGGAGGCGATTCACATTACGAAGGAAACCTCCAACAACGCGGTCTTCGAGAACATGTACCAGAAGATTCTCGACTCGATTCGCGAGGGCGATACGATCGCCAACCCGATGAAGAAGTATTCCAGACCTGGGTTCCATCCCGCGTGTCTCTTTTACTTCTTCTGCTTCCTCGCAGGTCCGATCGGGTGTTTGATCTACATGATGAAGTTGCAGAATAAGATTCTGGACGACATCGTCGTCAACATGGTCGACGTAGGCGAAGAAACGGGCGAACTGGACGAGATGCTTTACAAGGTGGCGGACGTCTTCGACGAAGAAGTCACGGTCGCGACGGAGGCGCTCCTGAGCATGATCGAGCCGCTTCTCGTTATGCTCCTCGGCGGCATGGTAGGAACGATCGTTATCGCGCTCTTCCTGCCGATGATTAAGCTGATCGAGTCTCTCTCGAACTGACAGAATCGGAAGAATTGGAACTTTTCGCCGACTCGCGCCTCCAAGTTTAGTAGAGACGCGGAGTTGGCGACGACCAGACGCCAGAGCGCGTCGAATCGACGAAAACCGGCGGCGCTATAAGCCGCCGGGGCGATTTAGGACAAGATCAAGATAAAGAAAGCGAAGCGACTATGGCGTCCAAAAGAGCGGCGGGTTTTACTCTGGTCGAATTACTCATTGTGATTGCGATCATTGCGTTGTTGGCGGGCGTCACGCTCGTTGCGCTTCGTTCCGCGCGGATTTTTGTCGGCGCGAGCACGGCGAGACAGCGACTTGACGATCTTTCGCAGGCGCTCGAGATCTACAAGCAGAAGTATGGGGAGTATCCGCCGGACTGCTGCGCGACTGACGCGGAGATTCAGCGTCATATCCTCAAACGCTGGCCCAACGCGCTCAAAAGCGGCAAGCTTAAAGGGGACGATGGGATGGTCACGATCGCGCGGGAGCAGATGGAGAAGGGACCCGGTTGGGCGCTCCTCTTCTGGCTTGCCGGGATGGACGCAGAAGGGTTCCTTGCCGATCCCAAAGAGCCGATTGCTAGGGGTCCGTTTGCGGATGACGAGCCCCGCGAGGAACCCGTCCTTGAACTTTCCTACGACAGCGAGGGCACGGGGAACGGCAACTGGAACGATTCGGGGTTGATGTTCAATGGGAATCCGATCATCTACTTTCGCGCCGATCCTAAGACTGGTTACGACGGAAAAGATTTCCATGTCGGCGGCGCTGAGGCGGCTCCCTATATGAAGAACGGCCAGTGGTATATGCCCGACTCTTTCCAGTTGATTTATTCCGGAGACGACGGCGATTTCGGTTCCGATCCCTTTGGCGACGAGGAGCACAGCGGTTCATATGTCGCTAAGGATTTGAACGATTCGTCGACCATTACTTCCGCGGATAAGGACAACGTGACCAACTTTACGGGCGGCGCGACAATCGAATCCGAAATCGATTGACGTATTTTGGAGACGAATCGCGGACGCGATTTAGCGCAAGACAGACGTAATTATTTAAACGATAACGGGGCGCATGAATGAAACGAACGACTGACGGCGCGCAGCGCAGAAGAACCGGAGTCTCCGGCAGACGCTTCGGTTTCACGTTGGTGGAGTTGCTAACCGTGATCGCCATTATCGGGATGCTCGGCGCCATCTCTATCACAACGGTGCGCGCTTCGATCCAAAGCGCTAAAGAGACTCAGACGAGGACCACGATTGCGAAGATTGACAACGTTCTCACTGCTTGCTACGAGAAGTATCAGTACAGACGCGTCGATCTGAAAGACGCCGTCCATCCCTCTACCGGACCCGACCTAGACAACCGTAGGTTAAGTTCTCCGGAAGTTCGCGCTCGCGCACGACTTTTGATGTTGCGCGATATTCTGCGTTGCGACTTTCCATGTACGCCGTGGGAACTTGGCGAACCCCGCGCGTATAAGTTCGCTAGCACTGGACCTACGACGCCTCTTCAGAACGCTCTTATATTGACAGCGGGCGGGAGTCTGAGTTCATTCGACTTTACGGACGAAAATTATCCCGACAATACCTTCCCGACGAAAAACGGCGGTTATCCGCATATCGCGAACGCGGAGTTGCTCTATCTCGTCGTGATGAACGCTGATCCAGAGTCTCGAGCTTCGTTTTCCGAACGTGAAATCGCCGACGTCGATGGCAACGGTCTTTACGAGTTTGTCGATGGCTGGGGTAAGCCGATCTGTTGGATGCGCTGGGCGCCTGGGTTGGAGTCGAGTGATCGGCAGCCTATAGAGGCCGATATGATCGATAAACTCGCCGCCGACGGATACCTCGATTCTGGAGACGCCGATCCCTTCGACCCGATGAATGTGGGCGTTGACCCTGTCAACCCAGATAACCTTCTCATTAGGTCGAATGAAGATGAAGTTGAACGCGGATGGTTCCTCGTCCCTTACGTCTTCTCGGCAGGACCTGACGGGAAATATGGACTTACGATGCCGAGCGTCATGGACAACGCCAAAGCAATGAACGATCCCTTTAAGGGGACTTCTCTCAACGTTGGCGTTCCATATGCTCGAACTCATAAAGATAACATCGATAATCACACGTTAGTAAGGTAATAAGCCATGACAACATATCGACGCGACGCCGCGAATTCGTTCGCCGGTTTTACTCTGGTCGAGATTTTGATCGTAATTGTGATTATCGGTCTCCTTGCGGGGATGACGACGACCGTTATTGTCGGCGCTCGTCGCTCGGTCAATAACTCCGTTATTACCGCGCAGATGTCGCAACTTTCGATCGCGCTTGACGAATACAAAAACAAGTTTGGCGAGTATCCGCCGGATTTGAGCGATAAGGAAGCGGTTAAGCGACATCTTAAGAAGCGTTGGCCGCGATCTGGTTACGGAGTTAACGACGCGTCATACGCGACGTTTATGAAACATGTCGAGTTGGGGTGCGCCCTTTCGAGCGGCGACGCGTGTGTTTGGAAGTTGGTTAACGACGACGGCGATCCTGTGGGCGCCTATATTTCGTCGTTAGTTTTTTGGCTTGGCGGTTTACCTGACGGTCACGGAGTCCCGAGTGGATTTTACGCGAGTCCTAAGTATCCGTTGGGAATTAAACCTGATGATTCGCCCGTTAATCGACCTGATCGCTTGAAGAAGGAGAAACCCCTTTATTCTTTCGACAGAAAGTATCTTAGCGGTTATGGTTGTTCGTATGACTCCGATCTTGATCGGTTCTACTATTTTAAAAACGAGAACTGGCTCAGGGATGGCGTCTATATCCCAGCCTACTGCCAAGGCGATTATCCTATTGTGTACTTCCGACCTTCGCTCAACAAAGGGTACGGAGCGAAAAGTTTCTACCTAGCGCAAGGCGACGGCGTTATGAACGACCTGAGTTGCGCCGTTCCGTACGGACAGGGACCGAACCTTTGGTATGAGGAAAAACGCTTCCAGCTGATTCATCCTGGCGACGACGGACTATTTAGTTTCAGCCAGTTAGACTTTATGGAATCACATGGCAATGCATTGCCCACAAACGGCGACTATGAAGCGACTCGAATCGTTCCCGCCAAAAGCGGGACCTCGCTCCGCGACGCCGATAACCTTACTAATTTTGTCGAAAGCGGAACGCTTGAGAGTCTTTACGATTGACAGCTTTATTTTAGCGGCGATCTAAAAGAAGAAACGCTCAGAGAGATTGAGTCTGGGAGTCGACTATGACGCGAAGAAATCCCACCATGCGCGCAATGCGAAACGGCGTGACGCTTATCGAGCTTCTCGTTGTTGCGACGATCATGTTGACGCTTGCGGCGGTGAGCGTTCCCACGATTAAGCCGATGATGGAGTCGCAGGTATCCTCACACGCTGCGCAGACTGTTTCTACTTACCTTGAACGCGCCAAAGCGCGCGCCGCAGCAACTGGACGTTCCTGCGGCGTAACCTTCGAGTATTTTGAAGGGACGCATGATGAAGACACTGGACTTGGCGCGGCTTCCCTTGTCCTTCGACAAGTCGAAGAGCCGCCTCTCTTTAGCGGTTTTAGCTTTGGAGCGACTGCGACCGTCAGTCCTGATATTGACGAATACGGTCATGTTGGGCTGTTGGTTTATAAAGATAAACGTGTGAATAGGGTGATTGATAACGAAGGGACATGGGGAGCGTATTTACGCTCTGACAACCGAGCGAGAATTCAGTTTGAATCAATCGGCCCTTTTTATCCGTTGATCAATGTCGGCGGTTCCTATTACATTGAGAAGATACCGGGAATTGAATTGCCTATTTACGAGAATGTATCGTACAAGATTGCTCGCGATCCTATTGCGACGATGACCGCTCCTGTTGGACTAGCCCAAGGGGCTGTTGTTGATTTGGAGTATTCGGGAACCGATTCGACTCCCTTCAACGGCGGAAGGGACGTTACGGTTATGTTTACGCCTTCTGGCGAAGTTGATTATGTACTTTACGGCGATGAAAAAAGAACTCCGTCAGGCACAATCTATTTCCTTATCGGTCGCTGGGATCGGATTCCCGCTGTCTCCGCGTTTGAGCTTGTTACGACAGAGTACGGACAAGAGACTTACGCCGAGGATGGGCTGTGGAACTTTGAAGATGGATCCAATTTTTGGGTTGCTATAAATCCTCAGACAGGTGTGATTTCGACTGCTGAGGTCGATCAACCTTTTAACGTCGATCTTTCCGATTTCGATTCGCGTTATGAAACGGGCGCCTATGAATCACGAACATTTGTCCGTTTTTCCAAGCGCAACATAGGAGGACGCTGAGATGACGGCTATGGCGATTTCAGCTGGCAAACGCCTCGTTCGTCGCGGGGAAACGCTCATCGAGATCATGGCGTCGATCATGGTGCTGTCGATTGGCCTCGTCGGCGTCCTTGCGGCAATTCCTTTTGGCGGTTTTCGGATGTCGCAGATGACCGAAGCGGATTCCTCCGCCGCTGTAGGGCGCAACGCGGTTAGAACGATTCGTGTCAATGGTTGGGCACGACCCAGTTCTTGGTACGTTTCACAAAGGTTACCTTACCAATTTTATGGAGTTGGTTCGTTTCTCTTTGAAAATGGCACGGGTGATGAGTGTATTGATGCGTCGGTTCCTTTTGTTATGGATTTTCGAGGGGCGCAGACGCATAGCATTACTCCCTACGGGTCGATGTTTTCCCCTACTGGGGGCTATGCCGTACCGTTTGTCCACGTTTTGCCGTTGCCGAAAGACGAGTTTGGCGAAAAGCGGCAGGATATTGCCGCAGCCAATTTGAGCGAATGGTATAGTAATCTTTTTTATCAACAAGACGATCTTATTGCCGGCTACTATGATTCCGAAGACGAAGCGGAGTATCGTCCTCGTGTTGAGACTGAAGAGAAGACGCTTATTGACGGCGGAGCTCCAGAGGTTCCCGCTTTTTCGGGACGGTATTCTTGGATGGCGTTTGTTTATCCGAAATCTAGTTCGACGTATGTCAACGAGTGTCCTTTTTCTAGCGTGAATTCCGCCGATTTTGACGCTGTAGTTTTCCACGATCGGATTGTGGATAGCGAGAGGGCTTTTGCGGCAAAACTGGACGGAGCTGGATACCAGGGCGGTTCTGTGACGATTTTTCTTTCGTCCGGATGCGACGGCGATGGCAACGATGCTCCTGAGGATTATGCGAGGGTGCAGGAACAGTTTTCTCAGACTCGTTACATCATGCTTGCCGGTCCCGACGACTTCCGGAAGGCGAGTTCGGCTAACCCTACGGGCTACGTCTTTCCGACTGTCGCTCGTTGGTACAAAATTGCAAACTTTGCCAAAATCGACGACGATCGCGTCCGTTTGACGCTCATCGGCGCTAATACTCCGGCGAACTGGGCGACTCCTGATCCTGTGACAGGAGATCGGAAGTTTATCACCGCGATCTTTTATCCCGGCGTAATCGGCGTTTACTCTGGCTCGGCGACTTTTTAGGAACCTTGCGGTCCAGATTGGAATCGAAATTATTGGGCGAGTCTGAGACTTGCCCAGCGCTCGATAGTTTTTTGACGCCGACGTAAACCGCCGCGCGCGTGTCGCGTCTGCGGACGTCGGCGTTGTTTGTTATTCTACCTTTTAAGCTAAAGAACGAGCGTCGCGTAAGCGACGAGCGAAGAAATATCGCGCGGTCGCGAGTCTTCTCTTTCTAGGAGAAGAACGCGTACCGACGCTAAGCGGGAAATCCTGCAGGGAGTCTTGTTATGAAACGTCGAAATGAAACCCGTCGCTCTGGCGTCGTGCTGCTCCTGATTTTGGGGCTTATGGCGATGTTTGCGATTTCGGTGCTCTCGTACATGGTCGTAACCTCGAACATGGCGGAGACGGCTCAAAACGCTCAGAAGCTTGACTCTGTCGTTGACGTTCCTCCCGAGAACGATCTCGACGCGGCGCTCCGTAATTTGGTGATTGGTTCGAGCAACGGTTCCAACCCGATCGGACCTTTCAGTATTCTCGAGAATATGTATGGGAACTGGACGGAATATGACCCCTCAATCGACGCGGAAAACATCGCTACTGCGTTTGCAGCGCGGATTGCTATTTTTCCGAACCTTGGTTACGCCGTTCTTACGCCCTGCACTGATTTCTACGGAAACGACATTCTTTCTGGAACGGACGACTATCAAACCCGATCGATCTTTTCGGCTTATTTCGAGGGGTCTGGCAACGTGATGACGTTGATGGGGCTAGATCGAGAAGACCTCGAATTGAAATTAGGCGATGAAAACGTTACTAAAGAGTATGTTAAATCATGGGAATCGAATGCGGTTAACAGTTCGGCGTATGTCCTTGAAAAAGTTATAACGGACCCATCGTCTGCATCATACCGAGGCGCAAGTTCGGCGTCAGGAACGATTTCTTATTGGCTTGACCATTATTTCGATTCTCTCACCGAGAATTCCGGCAACACGGACTACTATACAGATTTTGATTTCTGGCATTTCAAGGTCGAGCTGACCGACGACCTTAGGAAATTTGCCGATAGTTGCGACATTGTTAGATTTAATCATAGTTATCCGAAGGTCACGGTTCGTTTGAATCGCCCTGCGTTTAGTGGTACCGGCGCCGGTGGATTTGCCGCGGGCTCGCACCACGATGCGACATTTAATCCGATAATGACGTCTAATCCTTCTTTCGGAGCGATTGCCGCGCAAATGAATCTTCCTTTTGCGTTTTGGATGAACGCGTCTGCGCCAGACATGGTTCCGTATCGTTTGTCTAGTAGTTCTCCCTTTAGTTTCCGCTCCTATTGGGCGCATCTAACGGATGTAGACTACGATTCATCGTATTACACCGATATTTCAGATTCTGGTGACTTTTCACCTATTGCTTCAGTGTACAGTAGCGGCCCGATTTCTGTTCGTATGAATTCGTCTTACACCGCGCCAGACGCAAGAACGCCGTTTCTTGCACATTATTTCTTTGACGGCGACAATGCTTACGCAAGCGATACGATTCCCTATGCGTCGATTATTCCTTCGTTCCATCGGTCCGGAACTTTTCAGGCTATGAGCGCTCCCAGCCCCCATGGTTCCGGGAACTATCTGGATCTGTATCGTAACACGTATTCCGCGCTTGGCGTGGCGAATTCCGAACCGTATATCGCCGCGCTCCTGCGCAAACTTACCCCTCGTCCACTTCCGATCGATCACTGGAACTTCACGGGCGGCAATCCCGACGTCGCTAATTTCTACTATCGTCGCACCGACGGTTCGGGCATGACCGCCGACGAACTGGCGAATACGCTTGGGAACAGTCGTCAATGGGACGTCGACAACGATAACGACGGCGTTCGCGAGGGAATCTGGATTCCTTCGGGATTGCCGATTCGTTACGACAAAAACGGAACGCCCTATGCAACGATGTTTTCTTATACGGTTCTCGATCTCGACGGTCGTGTGAACGTGAACACCGCTGGAAACTGGGACCAACTTCCGTACAGTGACAATGGCACACACGATAAACTACGGAACGACTCAAACGCAGTCGGGTATACGAGCAGAGCTCAACACTACAATTATGTCGACGATATTGCCGATGTATTGGGTTCTTTGCCTGACAGCGATCTACCTTTCTTTGGCGCCGACGACCTTGGTAGGCTAAATAGAGTTGGTTGGAATGACGACCTCAACGTTGTTTCGCATGTCGCTGAGCGAGGAAGTGGTTTTACTTCTTCTGGCGTTCTTCTTTATGAGGCGATATCAGCTGCGTTTAATCTCTACAGCGACGACGTCGTCCAGACGGTTGCTTCAAGTCTTCTTTGGCGTCGTAATCTCGAACAGTATCGCAATCCAACGGGGAATTTTGATACGTCCGGTCTTTACTGGGGATTAAACGGTCTTACGTTGGACGGCGCAGACGTGTCACAGCCAGGGTATTTCTATAATGGCGAAGAGTCTGACGATTCGTTGCGAACTGGTCATGAGCTTCTCAAGTTTTTTGATCCAATCAGGCTTACCTACGTCGATATGTATAATCCCACGAGTTCTGACTACAATCCCGACGGTTTGACCGCAATTTGGGGTTCCTATAGTAACTCGCCCGACGCTTCTCTTGGAGAATCGTTAATGGTTTTTCCATGGCGCGGTAAAACTACATATACGAGCGTGATGGATAAATCTGCGAGTCAAGTTCCCGCGTTCGATTGGGCTGATACCGCGTTCCGATCTTATGATCCTTTGGGCGAGCAAATCTATACTTACGCTCCACGATATTCGGATAATCCGCAACTTGCGTATCAGAACGTTCTTTCTTGGCAAGATTCGCCCTATTCGTTGCCGATGCTTGAACGCCTTCTGCGTGCTTCCGACGCAGACGTCGCGACGTTGCCGAGTCAACTGGTCGACGATCTGAGGGTGAATAACGATTTCTATATGGGATTACTATCGGCTGGTGGCGCTGGTTCTGTTGACGTGTCCGACATTGTCCGAGAAAACGTCCGTGACCGCGCCCGCGCCCGCATGGCGTTCACGACGATAAGTTCCGACGTTCCTGCCGCTTCTGTCGTCTTTCCCGACAACTTTGAAAGTAGCGACGAGAAGCGACATGGCAGTTACGGCTTCGTCGATCTGATTCGCCGTAACGTTCGTAGCGAATTGGAACGAGTTTTCGAAGTTAAGGGTATTTGTCGGAAGGACGTCGACGCCGAGGGTAATCCGATCGAAGGGACGAACCGTCTTCTTGAGACTGGTTATAGCGCGGACGTTTTCGCTAAGAAAGTCGACGAGATTACCGCGTACCTTGCGTCAATGCTACCGAAGGAAATTCTGGCGGGCGAAAAGATCGATCTTAACGCTCTTGCGCAGAAGAACTACTGGCTTGACGTTGATTATGACGGAGACGATTTGGTTCAAGCGGATCGAGCGTTACACAACGTCGGTCTTGTCAAGAGGATGGAATACGCTCGTGGTCTCTATCTCGTCGTGATGACGCTTCTCTATGAGGATATGAACGCGCACCGTCTGCACGACGCGAACGACGACCTTGTCGTCGAATATATCGACGATGAAGACAATCCGCAAACAGACGATAGCGCTAAACTTTCCGATTACATTGAAGGTTCTTTTGACCTCTTGTCCTTCAAGGGCGACGACAAGAAGAAGGATTTGATGGGTCGAGAACTTATGGCGACGCGCATCGCGCAATGGTGCGTGAACGTCGTCGATTTCTCCGATCCGGACGCTACGATGACTCCGTTCTTCTTCGACCCGACGCCTTTCGACGGATGGTGGGTCGAGGACTATCGTTGGATTGATGGTGATCTTGCTACCGATCCTGCAAGCGGCGCGAGCCGTTGGGCTATCCCCAGCGGCTGGGGCGCGAACGATGATCCCTCGACTGATTTCCTCTTCCCGTCGAGCGAGGGCGTCCCGGCGGAGCAGATGTATGATTTCTTCCTCGAAGCCCTGAACGGAAGCGAACAGTATACGAAGGCGACAAGCGAGAACGACAGCGTCTACTATCAATCCTATGATATAGATCCAGCTACGGGAACGCCGACGCGTTATTACACGTCAAACGAGCTCGTCGCCAAATGGATGACGAAGAAAATTGAAAAGCTCGAGGATCAGACTTCCGATCTTGGCTTCCGTCTCGTTTGGGGAATGGAGCGTCCCGACCTCGTCTTGACGGAAACGCTCAACTTCCACGATCTTGGAATCGCCGACACTGAAATCGAGTGCGACGTCGCGGGCGGCGGCGTCAAACTTGACGACGGCGACGAAACGTTCGACCAAGTTCGACGTCCGGAAGGTTCGAGCTATCTTGAACTCTACTGCACCGCGAACCCGAATGTGCCGCAGTCTCGTGAGCTTTACGATTATGTCGACGGGGCGTGGAAACTTCGTCTGTCGAAGACAACGCCTGTTTACAAAGACCTTGACGAAGGCGGGAACCTTCGTGAATTAGATTTTCCGATCTGGCGCGTCGCGATTAGCGATAGTTCCGATCCTCGCGGTCGCAATGTGATCGAGGACGGTATGGATGATTCCAAGAAGAAGGACGTTCGTAAGTCTTACGACGCGGTCTATAACAAGGCACGCAATAGCGTCCTTGATTGGCTTATTCCCCATAAGGACGGCGATAAGTACTACGACGATATCAATTTCTTCTCAATGCAGCCGCGTCAGTTCCGCAACGCGCCGCTTCCGACGAACTCGACGGAGATTGCAAATATCGCCAGTCTTAACCTTGATCAAGGCACCGTGAACGGCGACGTCAACGAAGAGCCGAAGGCGCCGGAAGCCGCCAACGTCTTGAGTCACTGGAAGGATTTCAACCTTCTGGCTTCGAACGCGCTCGGTTCCGCCGTCGCGGCGACTTACGACGACGCCCGTTTGCGCGAGGTTGAACTTGACCGCATCCTCTGGTTTACTCACGTTCCTGGGGATGGAGGCGATACGGCTTCCGGCACGAAGTTGGGAACCGCCGGGAAATTCCCCGACGCGCTCCGTACTTTTGGCAACAAAGCGAACGAGAACGTTTATCTTAAACCGAATCAATATTTGGTCGTTGGTCCGGAAAAGAAACGCTCCATTGGTTCTGCGGCGGCGAAGACGGATATAGCGCAACAGCAGTTCGGACAAGATCCGAACCCTGAAGCGACGTACGCGTCTTCTTTCATCGACCTTGAGAATTTCCAACTGACGAATCTTACGCCGGTTAACGACGATCAGAAGTATCAGTACATGGAAGCCGTTGCCAATATCGGCGGACGTGGTTTCAATATTTCTGAACCGCTCTGGACGGCGAATGAAGTCGATCCGTACTACGCGAAGAAGGAATGGAAGATCAAGAACGATCCCACGTTCTTCCCCGGAAACCTTAGTGGGGCTTCGTCGGACGATCAAAAAAGATGTGGCGTTCGCAATATTCCCTTTGAAATACCCGCAGATTGGGCGGATCGCGACGACGATTCGGGACTTAACGCTTCCGTGGCGAACTTCTATGATAATCGCGTAAAGAACTACCCGATCGTCAAGGATAAGATTTTTGGTCTCGGCACGGTTCCGGCTTATAAGTCCGCGTTTGTCCAACGTGTCGCCGACCCGAACCGCCCGTATCATCCGGTGATGAATCCGTATATTACCGTCGACTGGAATATGATGGATCTGACCGTCTTTACGGGCGAGGTTGTCGGCGAAACGCTTAGGGATTCGATCGACACGTTGAATAAGAAACTCTTCTCCAAAGCCGCCGGATATGACTTTAAGGACAACGAGAATAAGATTAAGCTTCGTCGTAACCTTGCCGTTGGGCTCGAAAAAGTAAACGACAGGGAAAATTCGATTTCCTACAGCGACGCGTTTAGTTCTCGTCAGTGGGGAGCTCAGAGTCAGAAGGCGTTTGCTCCTCGTAGCTCCGACGCGCGACGTCCGAATCCTTGGGCTCGCGCCGTCAGGGCGGAGGGAGACAAGGGCGGACTGGAAGCCTCGACGAAGATTGGTTCTGCCGCCGGCGAACTTGGAAAAGCTCCCGCAATGCCCTACCTGCCGAAGCATACGCTTGGTTTCTACAACGATCACGGCGATTGGGGACAATGGGTAGATGGAACCTTCTACAAAGAGGGCGTTGTCCTTCCCAGTGGTGGAACTGCTACGGGGGAGCAGTACAAGAACCTGAACGCCGAATATCAGTCGGCGACCGGCGATCTTCGCGTCTATCGCGGCGCTCCGCGCAAGCCCTTCGAGCACCTCGTTTGGAACGACGCGCCCTTTAGCAACCCGTATGAGTTGATGATGGTTCCCGCGAGCGCTCCGGGACGATTTGGACTTGAGTTCAGTCGTGGCGGCGACGGCGAGATGAACCTGAAGTCACTATATAAGGTTGATACCAATAAGAAGGGGGCTCTTGGCTCCTACGGATTCTACGGCTTTGACGATTGGTATACAGAAGCCAATATCAAACAGGAGAAGCACACGTCGGGAGGCGGCGGAGGCGCTCCGGAGACCGTTACCTACGAGAAGGACGACGAACTTGAGAAGCTTCAAAAGAAGAACGCCGGCGACGTCGGCGCGTACCTCAACTTCTTTGCAAGCTCCAAGAAACCGGGCGAAACGCTTAATCTCGTGAATTTGCTCGATTTGGTGCGGACGCCGTCCTACTACCTTGGCGCGAGAAAACTTGCCGGAGTCAAGTCTAACGGCGACTATATTACCGACGAGTTCGGCAATACGGAGATCTATTCAACTCATCGCGACCCTGGAAAGGTCAATATCAACACCTTGTCTAAGCCCGTCTGGCACGCGCTCGCCAACGTTACGGATAAATTGCCATTTTCTGATCCGAAGACGATTTACTCACGACCAGGAACTTTGTGGATCGACGAAGAGAATCCAATTTCGGGGGATTCTCTTTGGGATTCTCGCGGAAATTACGGATATTTCGACTACTTCCAGCCGGCATATACGACACCGTTGTGGATACAACTCGACGACTCGCCAGCGCCGATAAGCACATATTCCACGTTGCTAACACAGCGGATTGCTACGGATAACGAATCTAGCGTTGAAGAGGAGCCGTTGTTCGACAATGTTCGTCAACGATTTAGCCAAGATTCAGGGAAGACCGTTTTCAGCTACCGCTACAGGACGACCGACGCCGAAGGAAACGAAGTGACGGAAACTGCGACGACGACCGACAAAGATTGGTTGATTAATAATTTGCAAACGACAGCAGAGGACGGAACAGTCGAGGGTATAGTTCTCGATTACGAAGAGGTTACGACGCCGCGTCGCGGCAACCTCTTCGACGCGACGGCTGAGATGCAGCGTCTTTCCGGTCTGACGACGACGCGTTCGAACGTCTTTGCGGCATGGGTTACGGTCGGCTACTTTGAGGTCGAACGGTGCAATCCCGGCGTCAATATGCCGGCTTACGATCCCGACGGTATCCTCATTAATTCCGATTGGGAACATAGCCTGACGAATCCGAACTACAAGTGGTATTACTACTATCAAGCGATCTATCCGGACGGGTATACGTACGGGAAGGAGCTTGGCGAAGAGTTCGGCGAGACGAAGCGTCATCGCGGGTTCTCGATCATCGACCGATCGATTCCCGTCGACTTCCGCCGCGGCAACTCGGTGAACTACGAAGACGTGATCCTGCTCAAACGCGTTATCGAATAACGCGAGGCGTTCTTCGTAAACCCTGAACTAACGCACGGGCGGGGAATCACGACGATTTCCCGCCCGCGCTTTTTTCCGCTCCGAACGTCTCCGAGCGTCCCCCGTTGCTTTTTCGCCGCGGGAAGGGTATAGTGAGGGGGAGAGAGGAGGGCGTCGTCGTCTCCTTTTGATTACTCCGACGTTTCGTCTGTTCGGAACCTTATAAACACTGAGGAAACGACGCATCGTATTCCTCGGCAGAAGAGAGAACTTTCATGACGGACAACCAGGGCGCTAATCGCGAATATAAAGATCGGCTCTTCAAATTCATCTTCGGCAACCCGGAGAAAAAGGAGTGGACGCTAAGTCTTTACAACGCCATAAGCGGCCAACGCGAGTGCGTTGGATCCCAATACGCGCCTTTTTCCCGTTTTCCTTGGTCTACGCGAACACGGCGCGGAACTCTGGCGCGGCGCTCGTTGGCGCCGCAGGCTTGATCTGTTTGATTATTATTTCCTCCGTGACGCTTGAAAACGCGCGACGTCCATATGACGATATTTTTTATCGCTCCAGACGTCGCCGCCAACGAGCGGCGACCTAGAGTTTCGCGCCCGGCGTGCCATGATTTCCGAGCGCGATTTAAAGGCGCGTAACGGGATCCAACGCCCTTGCGTTGGCGGCGATATAGAGGTCAAAGTCCTTATGATCAACGTGAACTACGGTCGCAACCGAGAACTTCTTGACAAATGCGCGCCGTTAAAAGAATATTCGTGGTTCGTCGCCCGAGTTCGGGATAACCTGAAAACGACGGACGCGCTCAAAGAAGCGATCGTCGCGGCAATTCACGCCATGCCGGACGATTTCGTTATCAAACAATTTTTACTGCTTCACGAAGCGGAGGTAACGCATATGTATATTACAGAATACGATCACGATAAGGCCCTTGCCGAATGGAAGGAAGAAGGACGGGAAGAGGGAAGACTTGGACTGCTTGTCGAACTTGTGAAGAACGGAACGATGACTTCGGAGCAAGCCGCCGAAATGGCGAATATGACTCTCTGGGATTTTGAGGAGTTTCTGAAAGACTCGAAATGAAACCCCGGCACGAAATGAAACTCCAGCTCGACGTTTTGTCGGGCGAGACTTTATAACGTCAAAATTAGCGCTCGACGCCTTTATCGAAGCGTCGTTCCTTTGCAGTTCCTTTCCCTTTTTCCGCCAAGAGTGCGTTTTATCCATGGAAAAGAAGACCGTTCTCGTTATTCTCGCTCATCCCGACGGTAAGAACAGCTTTAACGCCGCGATTGCGCGAACCGCCGTCGTCGCGCTAGAGGAATCGGGATATTTGCCCGTCCTCCGCGACCTTTACGCCGAGGGCTTTGACCCCGTCATGACGCTCGAGGAAGCGACGCGCCCCGTCGTCGAGGCGCCAGAAGCGATGAAACTTGAGATGGAACAAGTCAAAAATTGCGCGGGCATGGTCTTTGTTCATCCGAACTGGTGGGGCGGTCCGCCCGCGATTCTGCGTGGATGGATTGACCGCGTCGTGCGCAACGGGTTCGCCTACGGCTTCACGGAGAAGGGCCCTTGGCAAGGTTTGAGCGATAAAATCATTCAAGTTTTCTCGACGTCGAACA
>Ga0310695_10008677_pt1 | contig 15579 bp, 13 predicted proteins | sample RumenRJG_04DNA_FD_203882 | JGI IMG/M metagenome (GOLD analysis project Ga0310695, IMG submission 203882) | Bovine rumen microbial communities from Lethbridge, Alberta, Canada - RJG_04 (v2) (version 2) | ecosystem: Host-associated > Mammals > Digestive system > Stomach > Rumen | place: Canada...
CCGACCTCTTCTCTCTATGGGCGATTTCAGATTATTTCAAAGTCTCTATCGATTATTTGGTAGGCAGAGAAGTATTTGATTAACCATGCAATTATTATTGTAAACAAAAAAAGCAACCTCGTTTCCTCGATTCTTTACATTAACGTACCTTCGCAAACGAAGAGACTTTTTGCGCACTTCGTGCTATAATGGAGGGAGCCAAACGGGCAACGCCGAAATCTATGCATTGGTATTTGCCATTACTCACGAATACGCCGAGTTCGGTGAGTGCTACAGCTTTCTGTATATCCCGGACGAGAGAGACGAATGGGACGATATAGTTTGTTCTACAACACGCCCAAGTCTGCTTGATCCACCATCATTTCTTCGAGCTATGGAATATTTCGGAATCATGTTCATTGCCGCATTTCATGGCAGTTCACAATCAAAACTTCATATTTGGACTATCGTTGCGGTATAAATAATAGCCCCGAAATGTCGGGGCTACCTTTTGATTGACGTTTATTCTTTGCTAATCGTTTTCTTTTGCCGGGACCATTTGCCGCAATGCGGGCATTTCATATAGCGCGTCCTGCCCATTTGCATGGCAAATGTGGTGATTTTGAGGATGGAACACAACTCCAACATGATGGATGCATCGGGCAATGATTTGCCCGTTTCCCACTTGGGAACAGCACGGTCGGTGATTCCCAACACTTCGTAAGTTGCAGTTGCGTAAGGCCTTCCTCTTTGCGTTTCGTCGAGATGAATTGTCCAATTTTCATTTGATCCATGGCCTTCACCTCCTTCAACTACATGATAACCCAATGGTTGCCAAAAGTCTACAAACCGGCAGTTGAGTTGCACGATTTCAACTGCAAGTGGAGTGGTAATTCTATTATTTGCCTATTCTTGGTGGAGAGTCGTTTTGATGACGATGCCAAAGTGGTCGCTAGCATACACTCCATCGAAGAGTGTGTCCACCACACGATAGTCCTGCACCGCAAAGGTGGGGGAAAGGTAGAAATAATCGATGCGCGCATTATCCGGATATTTGCCAAAGCCTTGGTAGGTTGCGCCCGTGCCTTCGTACTTATTGGCGGCAACCGAGAGCGCATCCACAAAGCCATGCGTAGTGGCATAAGTGTACTGCAACGTGCCCACGTAGTCGTTCATATCGCCCATCATTATGGTGTCTTGCCAGCCACGTGCCGCTCCTTGCTCGCACAGCACGCGCATCCCTTCGCCACGTGCCTCTTCACTGATGTGGTCCAAATGCGTGTCCAAGGCGGTGAAGGATTTGCCACTCACTTTGTCGCGCAGAGTGGCATAGACTGCCACGCGCGGGAATGCACTTCCCCAATCTTTGCTCTCCACCTCGGGAGTTTCGCTAATCCAAAACATCCCTTGCGTCAATTCCTCAAAGCGATCGGCACGGTAGGCAAGCATCACGCCCTCACGCAGCACACTTTGATTGCGATAAGCCACCACAAATTGATAGCCCTGCAAATGCGCGCGCAGGTAGCGCTCGTGAATTTGTGTGACTTCTTGAAAACCTATGACATCGGGCTGCACGTCCGCAATGGTCTTGATGATTAGGGGCGCTCGATAAAACCAACTTTTCTTGAACATATCACCGGGCGTGTAGTAACGGATGTTGAAGCTCATCACCGTTATTTGCTGTTGTTGCGGTGCTTGCGAAGCATCATACACCGTATTATCCGCCCAATAGTGAGGCAAATACCATCCAAACACGGCCAGCAAAGCCACGATGACTACAAGCAACATGGCCAGCACAATCAACACTATTTTCACACCTTTTTTCATACCCTCTCCTTTGCGCGGCACAAGCTTTGCAATGTATAACAAATGGGCTTTCTCCCCTTTCATCTTGTTATATTGTAGAATAGCAAGAGCTGTTTGTCAATATGGCAAGGGAAATGAGCGCCTTCGTTGCGGAATAGTTTGTCGTTTTGTCCAAAACACTTGATAACACACCCCGTACTATGGCATATTGACTTCGTCAATGGCACGCTACAAAGAAATAATACGAACCCCGCATCAACGGGGTTCGTATTATTTCTTACAATGTAGTTTTTTCCTACAATGCATGCGTTTGTTTTGGGCATGATTTACAGCCGCCGCAAGTCGCAGTATTGTTTTTTGTACCCCCACATGGGGTATATGTTAGCATAATAAACAAAAACCGCGCACGGCATGCATTGTGATGAGGGTAAACGAAGCAATCAGCGCAAAACCGAAAGGGTGGTATAGCCCTCGGCGGCGAGATAGCGCAAAACGTCGGCAGTGAGCACTTCGCCTGCCACCGCCACGGGTACTGCCGGGGGACAATGCACGCGCATATAGGAAAGCGTGCGACCCTCGCAAGATGACAAGGGCAACACCTCGGCGGGAGAAAGATAGGCTTTGCGCACACCGCAAGCCACGGGAGGCAAGGGCGGCAAAGGCAACGCCTCGGCCAACGGCGCACGGCGCGACACGGCCATAAGCGTACGCAAAACGCGAGCGTAGTCGAACAGAGTGGTATCGGCCGAGAACATCAGCACAACGTTGTCGCGGTCGGCGTATTCGGGCTCGACGTCGTGCGAGCGCAAAAGCGCCGCTATCTCGTTGCCGCTATAGCCCACCGAGGGCGCATACAGACTGAGTTTGAGAGGCTCGGCGCCAAGGGTGCGCCATCGTTTTGAGGCAAGTTGCGCGCGCAACTGTCCGACCCACCGGGCTCTTTGGTCCAATTCCCGACCAAAATCGGGGTCGGCCAGCAGTTGGTTGGCATTGTCCAGCGAAGCAAGCACCAAATAGGAAGGGCTGGTAGAGCCGACCGTGAGCATTGCGTCCTTGGCATTGTCCACCAAGTAGTCGGGACATCGCGCGCCGAAATGCAAATAGGCGCCGCCCGTCAGCACGCACAACGTCTTGTGCGCCGAATCGCACACCACGTCGGCGCCCCCGTCCAAGGGGTGCTGCGACTGCGGCAAAAAACGAAGATAGGCACCGTGCGCATTGTCCACCACCAACAGCACGCCGTGGCGGTGGCAGATATCGGCGATGGCCTGCACGGGTTGGATATTGCCCAAATAGTCGGGCGAAGTGATATACACCGCGATGGGCAGGGAAGGTAGCGAACAGAGGTGATCTTCGAGTGCCGCGGGGTCTATGGGGCACGCCAAAGCGGTGGCGACGGGCGAGCGATACCAGGCTACTTCGCAGCCTGTCTGCGCCAAAGCGGACACAAACGACTGGTGTACGTTGCGTGCGGCCAATACCAAAGGGGGCCGTTGCAACCGGGCGGCATAGGCGCGTAGCAGCCACATGGCGGCAAATATGCTTTGAGAAGAGCCGCCGCACGAATAGAGGGTGCGGCGCGAACCGAACAGCGCGGTGGCGTTGGCCTCGCTCTCGGCGATGATGCCGGTGGGGCAGTACAAACTGTCTGCCCCCTCTATCTCGGTAATATCCCACGCTTCCGCGCCCAAATAGCGGTGGCCTTTGTGGCCGGGCATATGCATACGCGTGGTTTCGGCGTCGGCATAGCGGTGCACAAAATCCCAAATGGGGCGCGAAGGCATATCAGTCATGCTGTCCCTCCACCGATTGGGCAATTTGCAAGTAGATGGCACACTCCATACGCTTGCGGAAAAGGGTACACCCATATTCGTACACGCCCGTTACGCTACCTGTGGCGTGGTAGGCGTTGGCCGCACACCCGCCCGAGCAGTAGAGTTGCGCCCAACAATGGCGGCATTCGGGATGGGCGTAGACGTTGCAATCGGCAAAAGGTTGCTGCGCCTCGGGACGCGTAACGCCCTCGTACACGTTGCCCAAGCAAAACTTGGGCTCGCCGACGAATTGGTGGCAGGGATATAGGTCGCCCGTAGGCGTAACGGCCATATATTCGGTGCCCGAGCCGCAGCCCGAAATGCGCTTGTACACGCAGGGCCCGTCGGTGAGATCGATCATATAGTGATAGAAGGTAAAGGGTCTGCCCTCGCGGTAACGCTCGAGCATAAGGGCGGCCAGCCGCTCGTATTGCTCCAACACGATGGGCAAATCCTCTTGGGTGAGCGCCGAAGGCGAATCGGGCGCGCAGACGACCGGCTCCATACTCAACTCGGTAAAGCCCAAATCGAGCATACATTGGATATCTTTGAGAAAATCGGGGTTGGCATGGGTAAACGTGCCGCGCATATAGTAGCCCTTGTTGCCGCGCGCGGCCACCAATTTTTGAAATTTGGGCACGACCCTATCCCAACTGCCGTGGCCGGCATAGTCCACGCGATAGCGGTCGTGTATCTCTTTGCGCCCGTCCAAGGACAGCACCACGTTGCTCATCTCGCGGTTGGCGAAGTCGATAAGGTCGTCGTCTATCAAAAGGCCGTTGGTGGTGAGCGTAAAACGGAACCGTTTGCCACTCTCGGCCTCGCGCGAACGCGCGTAGGCAACCAAACGGCGCACCACGTCCATACCCAACGTGGGTTCGCCCCCAAAGAAATCCACCTCCAAATTGGTGCGCGTGCCCGAGTTGGCGATGAGAAAATCGAGGGCTTGCTTGCCCACCTCGTAGCTCATGAGAGCGCTGTCGCCGTGGTACTTGCCCTGCCCTGCAAAGCAATAGGCGCAGGATAGGTTGCAACTGTGCGCAATATGCAGACAAAGCGCCTTGACAACGCCTTTGTTGCGCTCCTTGAGCACCCCCGTAAGGGGCGCGAAAGTATCGGGCGCAAACAACGACCCCGTCTCTACGAGAGAGGCGATCTGTGCATAGCACTCGTCTATGTCCGCCGCGGTTTGGGCGGGAAATTCGGCTTGGATCTGCGCTTTGAGTTGGGCTTCTGCGGGGACGGACTGCCACAAGGCGATCATACGGTAGGCTACGTCGTCCACCACGTGTATCGACCCCGAAAAGGTGTCGAGCACGATGTTGTAGCCACCCATTTGGTATTGATGGATCATAGTTAGACAAAAAGTGCCGCTCCTACAAGCGGCACACAAATTTGGGGCAAGACTTATTTGTCTTTCTTTTCGTTTTCACATTTTTGGTTTGCTATACCGCAACTAGTCTTGCAAGCGGATTGGCAACTGGTTTGGCACTCGCCGCAGCCGCCGTTCTTGGCGCTCTCACACAAATTACGGGTATTGACGGTAATAACGTGTTTCATAAGTCCCTCCTCGATATTTCTTTTCTATTATCATACACGCTTTCGACGCGTTTGTCAACCGTATGTCGCACTACTACTTGCGATATTGCAAAAGCATTTGTTTGTCTTGGGGCGAAACGCGATAGCTGTCGCGGCACTTTCCCACCGCCTTGCGCGACACAAAGGCATTGTAGCGGCCGCTTTGCAAGAAGACAAGCGTCTCGGCGCGGCATTTGACAAAACACTCGGCGATGAGCCACGCCACCGCCATATTGACGTAGTATTCCCGCTCTTGTTCCAGCCCGGGCAACGCCGCCAATATGCCCTCTATGGTATCCGGCGCTACGATTTTGAGCAATATGACCACCCCCAACCGCCGCTCGAACGTATGCGCCGCGGCAAGGCGCTCTACCGCAAAGCGCAAATACTCCTCGTGGGAGGCGGCGTTGAAGCAAAGGCAATCGGTGCCCGCCCACGAATCGCACGCTTGGGCATAGCGCACCAACATAGGCTTTTGCTCGGCAAAAGGCAGGCGGCATATCAGCTGCCCCAAAATGCACAACTCGGTGTGGTTGCGCCAGCGCCAAAGGTCGATATAACTCCTATAGTTGCCCTGCGCTATTTGGCGCACGACGCGCTTGACCTCGGGCGCGGGCACGGCCACACAGGGCAAGCGGGTATTGAGAATACGTTGCTCCCATCGCGCCTTGTCGGGGCCTTTGCCAAGCCCGCATAGATAACTGTCGAACGCGTCGAAGTCGGCCGCCGTCCATTGCGAAAGCACCAGGTTCATTGCGGCTCCTCGGGGGCGGAAGCGTCGGCGGCCACAAGGGCCGAATTGTCCTCGTCGGAGGCAAAGTCGGCCGCATTGCCCTCGTCGGGGGCGCTCTTTCTTGCGGCGATTTCGCGCGCTATTTCGTCCATCTTGTTTTCGTTGAGGAAGCAGAACTTGCGGTATAATATCATGGCCACCCCCATAAACACGATGGGAATAAGGCACAAGCACAGCAACATTATGTTTTTGTTGGTGGTGGGCACGCCCGATGTCAAACTCTCTATTTGCGCCAACTTATCCGCCTGCTGTTCGGCAGTGAGGCTGCCCATGGCGTCAAAGGTGTTTTCGACGTCGGAAATGCCGTTGGTAACGTCGAGCACGCCCGACAAAATATACACCAACGACACCAAGCCCACCGATATGGCCGAGCCGAGCTTGTTGACCAAGGGGCGCAACGAAAAGATAAGCCCCTCCTCTCGCTTGCCCGTCTTGTACTCGTTGTATTCCACCGAATTGGCTATATTGATAGTCATGATCATATACCAACCGCTACCCCAGCCCGTGAGGCCAAAAGCAAGCATCATCAATATAAATTTGAGATTGAGGTGTAACCGAATGCCCAAGAAGTTGAAGTCAAACCCCTTGGTAGAGGGCACCAGCAAACCGACCAGCAACATCAAAGCATAGGCGGCAATGATGGCTATGCCCGTGGTAAATAGGGTGCGATCGCGCCCCAACCGCCGACTGAACGCGGGGTAGAACACCGTGAACACAACGCCCAACACCCCCATAACGGCATAGAACAAGGTATTGTACGTACCCTCGTAGCCGAACTCGAAATAGACGAACATGGTGATAAGCCCCGCGCCGGCAAGGCCCGTGCCCACGTTGTAGACAAGCAGCAACACGGCGCTCCACAACAGTTGGTCGTTGTGCAAAATGGTGCGGAAAATATCCTTGAATTTGAGCCGCGGCGTTTTGATAAAATTGTCGGGCAAAGGCTTTTCTTTGACGCCGAAAATCGTAAAGAGTTGAAACCCCACCATCAGCAAGCCCGCCACGATGGAGATGATGGCATAGGCTCGTTTTGCACTGCCGAAAAGGGCCGCTCCCGCTTGCCCTGTGGTGAGCATAGGAATGAGTACGCCCGCCGAACCGCCGCCGATGGTCACCGCGATTTGGGCAAACGAAGTCAATTTGTTGCGCGAATCGTTGTCCGACGTGAGGGTGGGCAACATACCCCAATAGGAAATGTCGTTCATGGTAAACGTGATGCTAAACAACAAATAGATAAGCGCCAAAAAACCGATGAACGCCCAATGATCCAAGTTGACGGTGTATAGCAGTATGACCACCGCCGAGGTGAGCACCGCGCCGACAAGTTGCCACGGCTTGTATTTGCCCCACCGCGAGCGAGTATTCTCTACGATGCCGCCCATAATGGGGTCATTCAGGGCGTCGAAAACGCGCGCCGCAACCACGATAAACGTAATGGCGCCCAGCTCCGCCGCCGTAAGGTGCTTGGTGAGCAAAATGAACGTCATCATGAAGGTGTTGAAGAGATTGTAGATGAAATCTCGACCTATGGTACCCAGCGGAAACATGATAAGATTGCGCATGGAAATCTTGTCGTTGGATACCTGCGGCGCCGCGGTTTTTTTCATGAAATACCTCCAGCAAGAAAACGTAGAGCGTTACGTCGCCTTGCGCAAAGAAAAGATAGTCGAATTATAGCACATATATTTATTTAATACAATAACTTTGAAAAAATAAGCCGTTCCTTTCAAATTTGCAAGCGACTCCCCCGCCACGGGGCGCAAAGCAAGGGGTCCCACCAAGCAAAGAAAAACGCCGCAACCCGAGGGCTGCGGCGTTGCCGGAGCGCAAAAGCGCCCTTGCTACTATTTGAGTTGGGGACCTGCCGCCACCAACGCCTTGCCGGCGTCATTGGTGGTGTACTTGACAAAGTTTTTGATAAAGCGGCCGGCAAGGTCTTGGGCCTTGGCGTCCCACTCGGCGGCATCCTTGTAGGTGTCGCGGGGGTCGAGAATGGCGGGGTCTACGCCGGGCAAAGCGGTGGGCACCTCGAAGTTGAAGTAGGGAATGGTCTTGGTGGGCGCCGACTTGATGGAGCCGTCCAAGATGGCGTCGATGATGCCGCGGGTATCCTTGATGGAGATACGCTTGCCGGTGCCGTTCCAACCCGTGTTGACGAGGTAGGCTTTGGCGCCCGATTGTTGCATACGTTTGACCAACTCCTCGGCATATTTGGTGGGGTGCAACTCAAGGAAGGCTTGGCCGAAGCACGCCGAGAAAGTGGGGGTGGGCTCGGTGATGCCGCGCTCGGTACCCGCCAACTTGGCCGTGAAGCCCGACAAGAAATAGTATTGGGTTTGCTCGGGCGTGAGAATGGACACGGGGGGCAACACACCAAAGGCGTCGGCGGACAAGAAGATGACGTTGTTGGCGGCGGGAGCGCTGGACACGGGGCGCACGATCTTTTCGATGTGGTTGATGGGGTACGAAACGCGGGTGTTTTCGGTAACGGACTTGTCGGCGAAATCTATTTTGCCGTTTTCGTCCAACGTTACGTTCTCCAACAACGCGTTGCGTTTGATGGCGTTGTAGATATCGGGCTCGCTGTCTTTGTCCAAATTGATGACCTTGGCGTAGCAGCCGCCCTCGAAGTTAAACACGCCGTTGTCGTCCCAGCCGTGCTCATCGTCGCCGATAAGCAAGCGCTTGGGATCGGTGGACAGGGTGGTTTTGCCCGTGCCCGACAAACCGAAGAAGATGGCGGTGTTTTGGCCGTTCATATCGGTGTTGGCCGAGCAGTGCATAGAGGCGATGCCTTTGAGGGGCAAGTAGTAGTTCATCATGGAGAACATACCTTTTTTCATCTCGCCGCCGTACCAAGTGTTGATGATGACTTGCTCGCGCGAAGTGATGTTGAAGACAACGGCCGTCTCGCTATTGAGGCCCAGTTCCTTATAGTTTTGCACCTTGGCTTTGCTGGCGTTGTACACCACGAAGTCGGGCTCGAAACCTTCCAGTTCCTCGGCGGTGGGGGCAATAAACATATTCTTGATGAAGTGGGCTTGCCACGCCACCTCCACGATGAAACGCACGGCCATGCGGGTGTCCTTGTTGGCGCCGCAGAAGGCGTCCACCACAAACAAACGCTTGTTGGAAAGCTCTTTGACGGCAATATCCTTTACGGCCGCCCAAGTGGCCTCGCTTGCCGGGTGGTTATCGTTTTTGTAACCCTCGCTGGTCCACCACACCGTGTCCTTGGAGTTGTCGTCCACCACGATGAATTTATCCTTGGGGGAGCGGCCGGTATAGATGCCGGTCATGACGTTGACCGCGCCCAACTCGCTGACTTGGCCCACCTCGTAACCCTCGAGACCGGGCTTGGTCTCTTCTTGGAACAACACTTCGTAGGAAGGATTGTACACGATTTCGGTAGTACCGCTGATGCCGTATTTGGTTAAGTCGATTTTAGCCATATATATACCTCACAAAAATATATTCGATTTGGGCGAGGCGAAGTGCCGCACCGTACAACATTATACAACCTTTGGCACGCTTTGTGCAATTCTTTGCGCAATTTTCTCAAAATAATATGCCTACCGAAAGGGGCGTGCGTCAAAGACGTATGCGCGCCACACCGACGAATGAAAAGATTTGGCGAAAATAGGCGCAAAGCCGCCGCTTTGTGCTATACTGAAAACAACAAAAACCTTATCCGCTCTATTGCCGCTCGAAATACGATTGGTGAAGTACGACCAAAAGGAAAAAGAAATGAAAAATCCGCGACGGAAAATGCAAACATGGATATGGATCGCGCTGGCTCTATCGGGCGTGGCGACGGTCGTCATTTGCTTGGTGATGAACTTTGCGCTCATACCGCGCATCGAGGAAGGCGAGCCGCCCATGCGGTGTTTCGATATGTGCGCCACGGGCTATTCGCCCGACGAGGCAAGGGCATTCGTCGCCTATCTCGGCCCGAACGCCTTGGACGTGTACCTGCACCGCCAACTACCGCTGGACTTTGTCTACCCCGTATGCTACACCGTGTTCTTTTGCCTGTTGTGGGTGGTGTTGCGCGGCAGACCCGACGCCGTGCTGGCCCTACCCCTATCGCTAATGGTGGCGGACTACACCGAAAACGCGTTGGTATTGCATATGTTGCAACACCCTACGTTCACCGACGCGATCGCGCGGGCCGCTTCTGTCGCCACCATTGCCAAAACCGTGCTGATGTACGCCACCTTTGGCACGCTGGCGGTGGCCGCCGTAGTGGTGGCGATACGCGCCATACGCCGCCGATCGCGACAATAACGCCGGCCATATACAAAACGGCGGCCCCGATGGAGCCGCCGTTTGGTCGATACGGTTATTGCAAATCGGCCAAAGCCAACACCTCGAAGTCGTCGGCGGAAAACAAATAGACGTAACCGTCGCGCAATACGGCGCGCGTGTTTTCGTCCACTTGGTCAAACGTCACCCGTCCGACCACCGCAAGCGAGCCCTCGCGATAGGCCACCAACATGTAGAGGCCGCAGGTTTTGTACTCGTATTGCTCGCCGTCGACATAGCGGACGTATTGACAAGGCACGCCGACTATGCCTTCGTCCGCCGCCAGCAAATAGCTCTTGTAGGCGACCACCAAATTGTAGTTTTCCTCGATATAGACGTCTTCGGCTTGCTCATGCACGCCCAGGGTGAGAGTAGCCAACGATTGCACCTCGCCGACCGCTTCGCGATAGACCTCGAATTTGACGGTGCCGCCGCGCAACACGCCGATGCCCAGCAATGCGTCGTCGGCAAAGGGCACCAGCGAAGACGAATAGCCGTCGATAGCGCCCGTGTCGGTGTAGGTTATATGCGCATAGTCGGATAGGTCGAAGCAATAGACGGGGTCGGTAAAGCGCACCACCTCGGCGGTGCAAATATAGGCCTTGGTGCCCACAAAACGCGCCGACTGCACGCTTTCGCCCTCGGGCGCAAAGCGGCGCACCGCGCCGATCAACCGCCAATCCTGCACCGAGTAGCAAAATAGAGAGGCATTTTCGCTATCCCAAGTGAAAGAGCGCTCGTTTTGCCCGTACTCCGTCTCCCGCACGGTGGTGGCCACGCGCAACACGCCCTCGTACTCGTCCAACCAATATTGGTCCTCTACCCTGCCCTCTATGTCGAAGCGAGCCGCCAACCGCAACCCGTCGGCGCCGTAGGCATACACGCACACGTTGCTGGTTTGGGTTTGGCTTTGGTGCCAAGTGTTGGCGTCCACCACGTAGGCTCTATCGGCGTTGACGTATAGGGTGGGATCGACGCACCCCAGCAAAGCCGCTTGGCCCAACACGTCCAGGTTGCCGTCCAACAGGGTCAGCACGGTGTAGCGGAAATAGTCGGCCTCGTCGGGGCATACTATCTGCTCGGGCTCAGTCAGCGCCTTGGTCTCTCCCTCTACGTACGGGACGAAGGTCTCGGCGTTGTCGGCATCGTATTGATACACGTCGTAGTCGGTGACCAACAGCAACCGCCCGTCCGCCTGCCTCGACTCGACGTAGCGGCCGGACACATAGCGCTCGGACACCAACTTGACGGCGTCCGGGGCGGACACGTCGAGGGTAGCCACCACCGTGCCGTTGCCGTAGCGCGCGTTGGTGCAAACAAGGGTGATGGCGGAGACGTCGGCGGAAAGATACATTTCGTAGCCGTAGACGCCCATGCCTCGGTATTGCGCAGGGGTATAGTCGAAGGTGCCGACCAAAGCCGAATCGGCGCCCGCCTTGGCGTATACGTTGAGCCGCAACGTGCCCTCATAGCCCCCTTGCTGCCGGCATAGACGGTAGAAGTAGTGCGTGCTCTCTTTGAGCACGTCGCCCTCTTTGACGTCGGCCACCTGCAAATTGGTATTTTCGATATAGGCCTCGCCCGTAGCAACGCTGTCCACCTCGGGCGAAAGGGCATTGTTTGCGCCGTCCATTTCGATGGCATAGCCGGGTGCGGCAATACCTTTGACCACCCCGCGGGCGAGGTCGGCCGTCCACAATTCCCAATTATTGTGATATTCCTGCCGATAGACGGCGTTGAGTACGTTTTGGTAGGGCGAATTGCCCGCGGGGGTGTCGAAAGGCAAAAACAGCACCAGCCCCATCACCAATACGAATAGGCACGCCGCGGCCGACGATACCGAAGCAACGATAATGCCGCGCTTTTTCTTTTTGTCCGCCACCATTTGCAGCACCGCTTGGGTGCGCTCGTCATAGGTCTTCATAGTCGAACCCCTCCTCCAAAAGGCGTTGTTTGAGGGCAGCTTTGGCGCGCGACAGCAAATTGTACACCTGCTTGACGTTTTTGGCCATTATTTTGGCCACGTCCTCCACGGCGAACCCCTCGATAACGTGCAAATAGAGCGCGTTGCGATAGTCGGCGGGTATATGCTGCATACACCGATAGAGCACTTGGCGGGCATAGGCGCGCTCCGCCGCGTCCTCCACCGTATCCGGCGAGGACAGCACCTCTTGCACGTCGCCCAAAGCCACCTCGTGCCGCTTGCGACGCAAATAGTCGACGGCGCGCGAGTATACCATGCGGTACAGATAGGCTTTGGATAGCGCTTTGCGCTCGTTACGCCACACAAAATCGGCCATAGCCCGCAGGGCTACCTCTTCGGCGGCAACCGAGTCGGAAACCAAACAAAAAGCATAGCGAACCAAGTCGTCGCTGATTTCACGAACCAGCGCGGCCACCTCTTGGGGCGTGCGCTTTTGGGTGGTATTCCATTGCGTTGCCATAGCTACCTCGCTTATATAACGCACGGCGGGCGTCTATTACTCACCGCTAAAAAAAATTTCGTCCCGAAAGGACGAAATCGAACGCCTTGCGGCATTAAAATAGGTTGTTCATATACGCTTTGAGAAACGCTCGGTTGTTGCCGACGAATATCGCGTTGCCGCGCACGAACAAGAAGTAATCGGTGGTGGAAAAGTCCACGTCCTGCTCGGAAGCGATGCGGTAGTAGTTGGTAAACACCGAGTAGGCGGTGCCGATGCCGTCGGTATAGATGAGCATACCGTACATATAGTCCTTGTCGCCCGCCGAAGAATTGGCGTTGTAGTATTCCACGATGGCGCTGCAAGCAAACGGCTCGCCGCCCTCCTCGCGCGATTGATAGCCTGCCTGCAAGGACAGATAGATATTGCGCGATTGCTCGCTCAAATGGGACAGATCCGGCCCATCCGTCGCCGCCTCGGCCAACACCGACTGCACCTTGGGCGCTTGGTTCTGCATACGCTTGTAGAAAGACGCCGCATTGGGAATGTGCAAAAACAGTACGCTGAGCATAACGACGGCTACGATGAAAATAACGGCTACGATAGAACACCCCGCCACAAAACACGGGGTGCGGCTTTTGGATCGGCTCATAACTCCTCCTCGTACACATATTATATCGCAACCGCACGATAGTGTCAATAGTGCAAAAGTCGCTAGCGAGCGATAAAAAAACGTAAAATTGCAACGACTTGTTGTCGAGCGAGACAGAACGACCTATAATAAAAGCAAAGGAGGGCCTTTTTTAGGGCGAAGAAAAAATGACAGATCGAATTTATCAAGGTAGCGGCACCCCACGGGGCGCAGCGAAAAGGAGCAGCAACCAACCAAAAGACAGTATGCCGAAACCGACCGGCAAAGCATTGTTGAACACTATGCAAAACGAATTGGACAGTTTGCGACATATGGTCGCCAAACGCACCAACAAAATGCTTTTGGAACAAGCCGCTTCGTGTGATAATTTCGAGGAATTCAAACGTTTGACCGTGCAAGTTCTCAACAACATTTCGAGCCCCGAGAGCCCGCTATACGACAGATATACCAACCAACTCAGCCAAGAGGCGATGCGCCTTTTTTACAATATGCCTGCCACCGTGCTGTGCAACTTTGATTTGAAAAACTACGCCGTTGGCGATTTGCAATGCGATCCCAAGGCGAACGAACCCCTATCGAAAAAAGAATTTTTGGTGTGGCTAATGACGCAAAAAAAGAGCGAAGCCACCCGATCCATAGTTGATTTTTACAATTCCAGCCTGCAAGAATACGGCTATCGTCCCCTTTCGCCCGACGACCAAGTCGACCGCATGGTGCTGTCCGTTTTGGACAAAGCCGACCGTCAACAATGGGACGCAAGGGACGCGCTCGCCCGCATTTTGCACGACGAAAACGAGTGCCTTCTATCCAAAAAGATAGACGTTACCCTATAGCGCCGAGGTCGTTTGCCGACCCCGACCGATTTGCCCGACGCATAGCTTGGCTATTGTTGTCGGGCAAATTTTCTTTTTGCGTTGACACCGAGCGGGCGGGGTGGTATGATGAAATAAGATTACCATTTATGGTAAAAAGGAGAGAACTATGGCAAAAGTTATTTTGGATTGGAAAACCGCATACGACTTCGTTACCGACGCTTTCGTGGGCGTGGGCGTCCCGCGCGAAGACGCCGAGATATGCACCGACGTGTTGCTCGAGTCGGACAAACGCGGCATCGAGTCGCATGGCTGCAACCGCTTCAAACCCATCTATATCGACCGCATTTTGGCCGGTATTCAAAACCCCGTTACCAATTTTGAAATAGTCAAAGAGACCGAGACCACCGCTGTGGTAGACGGCCACGACGGTATGGGTCAGGTCATCGGCTACAAAGCCATGAGTTTGGCCATAGCCAAAGCCAAACGCTACGGCATGGGTATGGTGGTGGTGCGCAACAGTTGCCACTACGGCATAGCGGGCTACTACCCCACCATGGCCACCAAGGCCGGCTGCATCGGCATTACGGGCACCAACGCGCGCCCCTCCGTGGCTCCCACCTTTGGCGTAGAGGGTATGTTCGGCACCAATCCCCTCACCATCGGCATTCCCACCGACGAAGACTTTGACTTTCTCATCGACTGCGCCACGTCCATCACCCAAAACGGCAAGGTGGAATACTACGAGCGCATCGGCGAGCCCGTGCACCCCGGCACCATCATCGACATAGAGGGCAACCCCGTAGAGGGCGACGCGGGCGTAGCGCTCAAAAAGATACGCCAAGGCACGGCAGCCCTCACCACGTTGGGCGGCATCGGCGAGGCCTTGGGCGGATACAAAGGCTACGGCTACGCCATGGTGGTGGAGATCCTCTCCGCCGCTTTGCAAGACGGCGAATACGGCAAAGCCCTCAACGGCGTGGGTGCAAACGGCGAGAAAGTACCCTATCACTTGGGCCACTTCTTCATCGCCATAGACACCGACCACTTCTTGGGTCAAGATCTCTGCCGCAAAAAGGCGGGCGACATCCTTCGCGCGGTGCGCGCCAGCAAAAAAGCCCCGGGTGCCGAGCGCATCTACACCGCCGGCGAAAAAGAATGGAACGTGTGGCTCAGCCGCAAAGATTCGGGCGTGCCCATCAACGAGTCCGTACAAAAAGAAATGTGCGGCGTGCGCGATATGCTCGGCCTGACCCAATACGTATTCCCCTGGGAAAAATAGTTTTTGCACCCAAACGTCGCCTTTGCCATAGGTCCCGAGCGGGCCAAACGCAAGGCGCCAAAAGCGCGGCATCCGGCCGCGCTTTTTCGTTGCAGCAGACGGCGTCCGCCATTACCCCGCTCGAGTGAGGGTAGC